>Ga0247782_1000020_pt1 | contig 231573 bp, 172 predicted proteins | sample UWRJL019104C5_FD_179928 | JGI IMG/M metagenome (GOLD analysis project Ga0247782, IMG submission 179928) | Plant litter microbial communities from Arlington Agricultural Research Station in Wisconsin, United States - UWRJ-L019-104C-5 | ecosystem: Environmental > Terrestrial > Plant litter >...
ATGTGGTATGTGATGGTGGATATGTGCATATCGTACCATGCCCCAAGTTCGTTGCAATCAAATTCTTAAAAACCAGCGTAACAAATCCAACGTGTCCCACCCAGTCAGCATGTATAAACTCCTGTGCTTAACCTAATTGGGGAAGCAAGATATACAGCAAGGGCTAAGTCCGGAGCAAAAGGTACGACAATTAGGTAAGGAGCTAAAGCATGTAGGTATGCAGGCATCTCCTGTCAAACAAGTGTCGTAGAATGCATGTGTATAAGGTATCTATCTGATACATAATCATATACCTAGTATTGTTGAACTTCCCAGGTTGGAGGAATACCTACGCCTATAGCATTCTGATGACATGCATTGCGATGATACTCGGCTCATCTGGTCCTAATGTTGCCTGGATAGTCGTCCTTTTGAAGATTCATTACTGACCACATAGTATATATCGACAAATGTATGTAGGTAAGTAGGTAAGTAGGTAGGTTATCGTCTGCATGGTATACAAACCTCATTTGGCTCCTCTACCCGCAAGTGCCGATGCTCTGGCTAATTTGGCATTTCTGGCCTGATCCCATTCCCTTCCTGATTTGCCAGACTGTGCCTCCCTTTGAGCTCGCTTCTCTTCCTTGAGCGTGCGAGCTTTTTCTCTTGGGTCTATAACAACCAGCTCCTCTTCAGCTTTCTTCCGATAGTTGAGATCCTTACCTAGTTTATCGGCAACGAAGCTCAGAGAGTGCGACATCCATCCTTCGTCGTCACTCACGTCCTTCTCTGCCTTATCCCAAGATGTACAACTCTGACAGTTGGCTATGAAGTGCAGATCACATAGTTCGGCTTCACCTTCTGCTTCACCTGAAGGCTCCCCTCCCGCGTGGCCAGTTGTGGACACGACAATATGTTCTTTTTCGGGGGCCACTTGCTTAAGTTTAGTCTTGAAAGCTTGCAAGATGGATAAATCTTCGTCTGCTGTCGGGACTTCGCCACCCCTACGTCGTTTCCGACCGCGTGTTGAAGTCGGCGGGACCATTTGCTCCAAAGCACTCTTCTTAGTCTCCTGCACCGGCTCCGAGTGTATTGTCCTTTTCATTGATGCTTTCAAAGCAGCAATTTCTTCGTTTGCCTGGTCTAGCGCCGATTTTTTTAACGGTGCCGTCCTCTCAGGGGAAGACTCGTCTCGTACGGCTATAGGCACCTCCTTTCTAGGTGGCGGTGATGGTTTTCGAGCATTTGTACTGTCGGGGTTGGATTCTCGCATAGGCATGGTTTTCCTCATCATGATGTCTTCCTTCGGTTTCTCAGCCGTCAGGTCTTTGGTGGAAGCAGTCGCTTCGCCATCCAGATCCATGACGATACGAGAATCAAATTTCGCCTTCTTTATGACTGGCGCGTCGAGATCCCCCTCGTCCTCAAAACTCAATAACTTTTTACTAGCTTTTGGTTTCTTCTTTTTCTTCTCTGGTCTTGGAACAACCTCAGTTGGCCGCGCCGTACGCGCCCGTTTTTTCATGTCACCGAAAGGATTGACCAATACCTCCGTCCCGATGATTTTTATAGCGTAGAGAGGTCTCTCACTCCCTTCAGCAACTTCTGCTTCGCCCATGCGTGCCAGGTTGTATATGGTATCGCCCACTACTCTCCCAAATAGTGTATTCTTGTTATTCAGCTCTTCGGCCTTGTCTAGAGTGAAGAAGAATTGGCTTCCATTGGTATCAGGTTTTCCCTCGTTGGCCATGCCCAACAGTCCTCTTCGATTGAACTTTAACCGGGAATGAAATTCATCCTTGAAGTTCACGCCCGTCGGCCCAGCATTGATGCCTCGTCGTTGATCCATAGGCCATGAATCCAAGTCGCCGCCATATGCGCCACCGTCATAGATGCACTCTCCTCCATTGCCGGTGCCGGTAGGATCACCGCCTTGTATTATGAAACCAGGAATTAGCCGATGAAATATGGTGTTGTCGTAATAGCCATCGATGCATAGTTGGAGGAAGTTTCGCGACGTAAGTGGAGTTTGCTTCGCGAAGAGTTCGACTGATAGATCGCCCAGAGTGGTATGTACAATGAGCGACGCGGTTGGTTGAGGCTCGAGATTATAGATGGACGACATGGTATAGCACTACCTCGAAGCACATAGTAGACAACGTCGACTAGACGGCCTCACAGAACCGTAGTGTTGAGGTAGTTTTGACAGACGGGGTGAATGGCGTCGAGTCGGACCACCTGTTTTCGTAGCGCGTATTGTTCACACCGTCGTAGCTGAAGTCGAATCACTTGGTGACAATGGTTGCTTGAGCTTCAGTCTACCTGTCCTGCAGTGGGTACCTACCCAAGGCAAGTACATGGTTTTAGTTGGGGGTGCAGTATGCTGTGCAGCAGTACATCAGGTACATAGGTATGTATATATCTTATCTTATCGAGCATCTTTTGATTTGTACCTCCGGTAGCCACTTATGAAATACCCGCATAGTACCGGGACAGTATGCAGTAGATGCATGTACAGCAGGTAGAGTACATCATGCGGACCATCAGAGAATAAAAAGTGACCAATCAAGGCAAAGGTCTGTAGAAATTTGTGATCGATAGAGGAAATCCCAGGTAGAGTAGGCAGGTAACCGAGATGCAGGGAAGGCAAATACTACATCCATACTAATCACCGACCTAGACTCAATTTCAAGCCTGGATATCGGATTATTCGCTATCTACAGCTTACCACAGGCTTCACAAGTGTTAACAAACACTTAGTTCTGAAAAAGTCTGTTCTCTTATTGGGCTCCTAACTTCGGTCATCACCTGCCTGAATTGAAGCAAACCTCAGTTATCACGAACAAAAACATCCGTCTGTCGACTTGCCACAAGCCTGGTGGACTGATGCAGAGAAACACGGCCATGTCAACTTCGGGGGATAATTCAAATGTGCCACCGGAAGAGGCTACCAATGCGGTTTTGGTCCCTTCAGATGAACTACCCGAGGGCGCGCAAAAGGTAGAGGAGATCGACTTCAATGCGTTCAAGGGGAAACCGATAACCGTGGAGGATATCATGCAGGGCATGAGTAACATGGGCTTCCAAGCTTCATCGCTGGGAGAGGCTGTCAAGATCATCAATAAGATGGTAAGCATCCAAACTGAGTGCATGCAGTGGAGAACTAGATTGATTCACGACAAAATAACACAATGTATAAGCGAGGCTGGCGCGATCCCGAAACCGGCGACAAAACTACTATATTCTTGGGCTACACCTCCAACATGATTTCATCTGGCTTGCGAGGTATCTTCCGGTATCTGGTGGAACATAAACATGTTTCCTGCATTGTGACTTCGGCCGGAGGGATAGAGGAGGACTTTATCAAGTGTCTCGGAGATACCTACATGTCCTCCTTCAGCGCGAAGGGAGCCGATCTTCGAGCCAAAGGCCTTAATAGGATTGGAAATCTCATGGTGCCGAATGCGAACTATTGCGCTTTTGAAGACTGGGTTGTACCCATTCTGGATAAGATGCTCGAAGAACAAGAGGCAAGCAAAGGTACTGAAAATGAAATCAACTGGACTCCATCGAAGATAATACACCGGCTTGGCAAAGAGATTAACGACGAAAGGTCGGTTTACTATTGGGCGTATAAGAATAACATACCGGTCTTTTGTCCTGCTTTGACGGATGGAAGCCTAGGCGATATGCTATATTTTCATACATTCAGAGCGTCACCGAGACAGCTTAAAATTGACATCGTGGAAGATATCCGCCGGGTTAACACCATCTCGGTCCGTGCCAAGAGGGCCGGGATGATTATTCTCGGCGGCGGTGTCATTAAGCATCATATTGCAAATGCCTGTCTTATGAGGAACGGAGCCGAGTACGCTGTTTACATCAACACAGGTCAAGAATTTGATGGGAGTGATGCTGGCGCCAGGCCGGACGAGGCTATCTCTTGGGGCAAGATCAAACCAGGAGCCGACCATGTTAAGGTAAGGAATTAATCTGTAGCTTTTCCCCGAGATTCGTTCATGACTAACTGATTATTGTAGGTATACCTGGAGGCTTCGGCGTGCTTTCCCTTTATTGTGGCCAGCACGTTTGCAAAAGACAGTTGAGGCATATGGCAGCAAGCTTTGAGGCTCCCAATTACATACAGTATAGTTCAATCATACATGAATCTTGTTGTGTGCCACGCCATCTTGCTTTATCATTGTGTTCTTCTTAGTTTATTTCATCTTAGGGTGTCACTCTTTCGGATACTGGCACATCTTCTGCTTCCAGCCAGGCGAAGAGCATGGAGTTTGTCGAAATTCAAGCAGTGAAGACGGTACCGTTTCCAGCTGTGCGATTGCCTATGAGCGGGACGATGAAGTCATTAGAGCCGCGGTCATATTGATACACATGCCGGCCACCGACCCCGCCAACTACGAGTCCGCCACCACTCGCTGTGCATCTACATCCGATGAAAAACCCCGGCCAGCAGCGTCAGCCACAGACAGAAAATCGCTAGTACCGTCTCACAACCCGTCTCCAAATTCACTTGAGTCGGTCTATTTCGAAAAGAAGGGCGGAACCGGCCGAAACTTAGGCAATAAACTTGAAAGAAGATGGGGGTATTTCTAGTCAAAATGATATCCCGGGCAACACCTGGGAAGATAAACCGGCCCAAGCAGCATCAAATAACACGAGTCTCCCTTTAGAGCCATCGGCTGAGGAAAGTGTGCTGGGCACTGCGCGATCTGGATTCGGACCTAGGGGCAAGATGGAATATTATTTCCTTAGCAAATGGCCACCGGCGCTGTAGACGAACTCGGAGCGGCGTATGAAGTAAGTGCTCGTCATCTAGGTTCACGAACCGGCGCAACCAACTCCCGTTAGTAAGTTTCTACCTTATATAACCGACTGAATGCCCTTTTGAGACATTTACTTATATCCTAACACAAGCAAAATTTGTCACTGCACCAAAATAGAGGCCTCGACCGATCTTATTAGGGGTTCTTTTGCATTTAACTCAACCTCCTTTCACGCTGCCGTAGTTTCCGGGGCTCTGTCGGGAATACAGAAAACGCTAGTTACTACCTGCCAACCACTTATAAACTGCACGGGTCAGTAAACAGGTCAGCTAGGCAAATAGCATGGTGGAGAAACTCTGGCGGCCTTTACCACTACTATTTCAACTTGCTTTCGCTTTATTTACTTAGTTTACTTGCTAAATGGCTCCCTAAATTTGGTCACCCTGAGTAGGGCTTACAATATAGTGTGCCTGGTCATAGAATGGTTTTATAACAACGTGCATCGAGTGACGAACTTGTATATCCCGGTTGAGCACTTTAACACGTTGTGAAGACTCGGGAAAGATAGTATAGGTACACCTCTTACCCCTTTGATGGTACTTACTACTAACCTGAACCTGCACTGAAACACACACAAGTCAGCCCTATCGCTTCTTTTAGATGAATATGCGCGATGCCTACACAGAACATCCATAGAGACACCTAGTTAGTACCCAATGATAGGTAAAGTCCTAAGGGACATTGACGGGCTTGTTGCTAGAATAGTTACGGATAGGTGCTATGCTGTGCAGCAGTACTGAATAAGTATATGTGGATGGTAAAGCTAGGCAGTGTTACTTTTGACGAATCTACACATACATATATCTACCTACTAGAACTGCTTCTCCTTGCGAGAATTGTCTTTATCACTGTTAATGAGGCAAGGAACTTGAATTACATGTAGGTACGTATGTACTTACCGAGTGGAAATTCACAGGCAGGCTCGAATCCTAGCAGCGCTAGATCCACAGCATACATACATACGGGTACCAAGATATTTGTCTGGTGGCTCATCTACCTCCTTCAGTACATACGGACACAGTAGATATACTTACAATTATCTCCATGTGTCTGAAAAAGATGTATTGAGGGTCTTGCCAGCAATAAATCTAGTGCCTACAGTATATGTAGGCTACTGGGCAGGAGCAGGATATAATTGGAGCGAATACCTATATGTATGCATAGACAAGTACCTAATGTAGTAAGTACCAAAGTCGTATTGAACACAATCTAAGTACATCTGTACATACATGGACATTAACTCCTCTACCGACCAGCGAAACGCGCTAGTAATATGCACAAGCCCCATACCTATGGGATGGGCACCTAGGAGCCAGTCACCTCGAGCCTTCCCAGGCTAAGAACTGGGTTTATCCCCGATACCATACTACCTTCAGCAGTACATATGGCAGGCACCTAGGTACAGGGTTGTGAGCAGGGGTTTTAGCATCATTTCCCTTGCCGCAATCAGAATGTTGTGTCTAGACCCAGTTTGGATTAGGCGCTTTCAAGGCTTAAACTGTGTTTTCAAGTTGCCAAAACACAATCTCGGCCTTTCTCCTGCACCAATTCATCTTGCATCAAGGCTAGATTTGCATCAAACAAGGCCGTCAAGCCTTGCGCCGCTAGAATCAGGATATTAGGCCAACCTTGTTTTATGATTGTTCTACCTATCTGGTGTTAAGAGAATATTGGGATTAAGATTTGGTAGCATCCCTGCCTCGCCGTCGATTGTCAGTCGGATTGCATGGCAGTCTGCGCGCCCCGAGCTTCAAGTGTTTTCCTTGTTCTAACTCGCGGTTGTGGGAGACCAAGCGTCGGCGGAAGTCCGTGGGGCTATATGGCATCGGAGATATAAAATTTCCTGTCAGAGTTCGTCGGTGCGGACTTTGGTCACAATGTATGTTGAGGCGTAAAAAACGCTTCGCTGTGGAATTGCACTTTATCTTACCTTCCCTTCCTATCATGTCGTCGGACAAGATGCACCCCTCGCCGGTCTTATTGACGGTCCCGACCGTATTATGTATAAGTATCGTGATTCTAATATAGCATATAGGACGTCTCGTTATACAGGCTCCCGATACGACGGCGAGTCACGCCGTTCAAGATCCCGCGATCGCTCACCAGACAGAAGATCTCTTTATAGTGATGGCGGCCCCCGACGATCTTCCGCAGAGTCAAGATCCAACAATGCGGCTTTTCAGACAAATAGAGACTCTTTTCGCGACACCCTTCCTAGAGATACTCCACGAGGTCCTAAGGCGTTACTCGACCCTCCCAGTGGCCCCAGAGGCGGCGGGTATTCTGGAGAGTTTCGGGGAAGAGGCGGCCGTGGAAGGGGCAGAGGCTGGCGCGATGACAGTCGAGATCGGGGAAGAGACCGGGACATCGATTTTCGGGATCGAAGGGATGCTGCATACAGGGATGATCGCAGCCGAGAGCGTGAGCGTCTCGACTGGCGCGATCGCGATAGAGACAGTTTTAGAGGGCGCAGGCCTTCGCCGCGCGGACGTTCTCCCGTCGGAAGAGACTTTCGGGACTCGAGAGATGCACGTGATGGGCCTCCTGGTGTAGACGCGGACAGAGCCAGGCGAGGCTCACGAGACGGGCCACTCTCTGCTGGTTCTTCTTCTTCTGACCCCCCATTTGCCCATTCATCGTACCGCGGCGGATATGGACGGGGTAGGCCCCCGAGAGGTCGTGGTGGAGACTGGGACCGCGGCCGTGCTCGTCCATTCTACGACGACAGGGATAGATACGGCGGTCCCTTCCGGTCTCGATCCCAAGAAGGACGTTTCCGGGAGAGGGATGATCGTGATCGAGACAGCCGATACCCCGATTCTGACTTACGCTCCCGAGATTCCCGCGATGACCGTGACATTCGAGATCGAGAGTCGCGGCCGAAACTTGAGAGGACATCTCACGAGCCCCCAACCGCAAACAAGGATGTGTCGCCACCTCCTGTAGCTCCCGCGGCCCCTTCTTTTGGTTCTGTTCCTAACAGGCTGTCATCAACGGGCGAGATAGGGTTGGCCACTGGAAAGGCACCGCCCACGGGGCCCAGAGCTCTAAAGGAAGATCGTCCTCCTCCCATCAGCTCTTCCTCTGTCGCCGATACGAAGACGCCGCCGATAGGCCCTTCAAAGCCATCTTTCCATGAAAGGAGCCCACCAGTGGCACCCTCAGGGCCCCGTTCACATTCGCAACGCCCTGGTCCATCAAGCAAGCAATGGATCAACCCGAATCTCAAGCACCGAGTACCAGAATCTCCCAAGCTTGGGAGGTCCTTGAGCTTTGCTCAGTCTCGACCTCCCGGGTTTCGGCCCGAAGGAAATCATTCAGATAATTCGGGAGACTCAAGTCAAAGACCGCGTAGTAGCGATGCAAAAGATGATGCCCAGGTCGCTAAAACGGATGATCAACTACGGGACCTGCATATCACAGACTCGAGCGAACAGCCTAGAGTAGAGTCTAGGCCCCGATCCGCCAGCTCAGCTTTTGATCGAGATAAACACAAAGATGAGCCCCGTTCTATGAAGGCTGATATCCACAACACGAATACTGCAGGTGACTTTAACGTCACGGAGAACGCCACAGCCGGTCCTGTCGAGGATTCGGGGAAGGCAGAAAACCGACGACCAACTCTCAAGGTGCCTGCCATACATATCACCTTGCCTGAAAATCAAACAAAACAACCCGTCTCAGACCCGTCTTCAGAGTCCGATGATGAAGAAATTGGTGATATTATTGAGTCTGGAATGGCCGAGGTAGAACAAGATTTAAAGCACTTAGAGGCAGTGGAGGACGCTATTTCTATAGATCCTATAATACGCTATGCTTATATTTCACTCTCTGCGGTGCGACAAATCGCTACGGAACCCGAGGGCTTGGAAGATATGGTTGGTCCCATCCCAGACCCAGCCCCAATGCCTGATGAGACGCCCGCGAAGCCCGAGTCGCCAATCAAAGAAAATCCTACGACTAGTGATACTCCGACCCCTGGTAATGTGGAGCAGGGTGAGCAGAGCCCGGAGGAAGATACCGCTCCATTGCCAGCTCCGAAGGAAGACCTCCCACTTTCCAAAGACTCTCCGGAGAACCCACAGCCGTCAATCGAACTAGACACTGATGGGCCGGTGGCAGGGGACGCTCAAACAGGCAATGAACGATCGAAGAGCGAAGATGGAGATACTATGATGAAAGATGTTATGGCTGACCAGGACGATTCCAAAGCACAACCACTGCCAGAGTCGACAGTTCCCGTCCCCCCTCCAGATTCCGTACTTCCATCTTTTGAGGAGGCTCAAATTGACTCACAAGATGCAAGTAAAAGAGGTTCAAGTACACCATCTCCGAAAGATGACGAAGACGAAACAGATATTGAAGATGTGGATCTTCATAGCATCGAAATTGTGCGAGAGTATATGCAAACGCCGCCTCTAGACAGCTTACCGTATTTTGGCGAAAAACCCTGGGACAAGGATAAAGCTTTTATCAAGTCCATGAACATCCCCCGGCCAGAGCTCGATCGTTTTATCCTTGACAGGTTGGGAAATGAAGCGCGGGATCGGCAGATTATGGAAAACCAGATGAAGGAAATGTATAGCGGGAATTATGACAAGTACATCCGCTTCACGATGTCGGATGACCCGGTCGCGGTGAAAAGCCGTGAAAAATTCACTTTCGTTCCCGGTGCTAGTGATTCCGGTCCTAAGTCGAGTGCGACATTGGAGCCCAAACCTGAGTCTACACGGCGCAGCAGATATGCCTCTGAACGTGATCTAGAAAGGGTTTTGGAAGAATCCAGAAGAGCCGAAGTCGAAAAGCGCGAGCGTCAGTTGCAGGCGGAGAAGGAAAAGAGTAGGACTGACAAAGAAGCCGTGATACCTCGCCAATACCAAACCGAGAAAGACCGGGAAGATGAATTCTACAGCAGCAATACAGGCTTTATCCGACCCGAAAAGATCGTGGCCGCATGGGAAGTGTTGCCTCCGGTGGACAATTTTACCGAAGAGGAGACTAGTGTTTTTGAGAAAGCCTACTTGGAATATCCTAAACAATGGGGACGGGTTTCTGAGCCGCTCGAGCATCGGGACTTTGGAACGGCAATCCAATTTTACTACTTGAAGAAAGAGAAGGAGGATTTGAATCTGAAAGAGAAGCTCAAGAAGCAGCCTAAGAAGCGCAAAAAGGGCGGCCGCGGCAAGACACGATCAAGTGCCTTGGTGTCGGAACTCCGAAGTGGGGACAACGACAATGAAGAAACACCAGAGACCGGCGAGAATGGTTATCCACGGCGGCCACCACGTAGGGCAGCGGCCCCGACCTTCAACTCGGAAGCGACTCCTGCCACAGATGGAGAGAGCGGAACTCCTACGGGCACACCAGGACGGAGGGGTGCGGCCGCGGCTAGAGCGGATGGGACCACTGAGAAGCCCAGGAGAGGCCGCCGAGCGGCGAAAGACAAGGAGCCGAAGCCGCCGAGAGTTACAGTTCCTCTTGCTGCGGCGCCTGTCCAAATGCCAGCAGGCCCTCCTGTGAACACCAAGGGTAACCGTTCTCGTTCCACATCCAGGGTTCAAGGTCCAGACTGGCCTAGTCAGCTGGCCCGGGATGACGGATCTCGTCTCCTCCCTCAGTATGACTTGGGGCCCAGCGTTGGACAGTCTGCTCCTGGTACCCCTATGCAGGCTTATCCACAACCACAACCTATGCTCAATGTGGAGAGAAGTGCTCCTCCTTCAATGACTGATGTCATGGCCCCTCCACCATTGAGGCCCGAGCCGCCAGCCCAACCTGCGGTGGCCGTCCTCGACATGGGCCCAGCGGTTCCTCCGGACCGCAAATCTAGTGGACAACCTTCAAGCTATTGGAGCGTGCCTGAAGCGACTGAATTTCCGTCATTGCTAAGATCTTTCGGGAGCGACTGGGGAGCAATAGCTGCCCACATGCGTACGAAGACAACTGTCATGGTATGAAACATCTTGTGTCATAATAACATGTCTATACACTTTCTAACATGATCCAGGTTAAAAATTATTACGCCCGCCGTAAAGATGGCAATGATTGGGAAGCAATCGTGAAAGAGGCAGACGACCGGAAGAATAGGGGGGAGAAGCGGCCACCTCCTCCAACATTGACAGCCAGTGTTAAGAAACGTTACGACGCGTCAGGCAATCGGCCACTGGCAGCGGCAGATACCGTCATGGAAGATGCTCCGGCGCCGAAGATAGAACCACCTCCTATCAGCCAGCCGATGAGTGGCCGTTTCAATGTTCCCATTGCTGCTCAACCTCCACAATCACTTCCGCAGCCCCCATTCGTTCAGACAACCCAGGCACCTCTTGTACCCAATCATATTATATCTCAGGTGGGGCCACAGCCGCTATCTCAGCCTACTACTCACACGATGTCCCCGGGCTCCCGGCCTTTGAGAGCGCCTCTCCCACCGTACTCAGACCGTGAGCCAGACCGCAATCGTGTGCCTGAACGAGAGCGCGAGCGCGAGCGCGAACGAGAACGTGAACGAGAGCGCGAACGTGATCAATTTGTCCAACAACCCTCTCGCACTCCATTGGTATCGAAGGCGCCTCATCCGCCACCACCAGCCGTGTCTATGGGGCATGCATTACCTGGTTCACTTATAGAGCCTCAGGTCGAACGACAAAAGCCTGAGCCGAAGCCATCCAAGGAGCCAGTCCGCCAAGACAGACAACCACTGCGAGTCAAGCCCGAGCCAGAACATGCTCCTGTCGAGTTTTATGGCGGGCCTCCTGGGGCTCCTGGGGCTCCTGGGGCTATTCGCGGCGCTCCACCACGTGTAGAGAATGTGCAGATGTCAACACGACCAGCGGAAACACCGCGTGCTCCGGCACAGGCCCCTCCACCCCCGTACGCCGTCATGCACCATCAGCCCAACCGGGGTTTCCCGCACGAGTCGGCTCCGTCCTCGCCTGTGCCTCCAAGGCCTATGTCAACACTATCTCGCCCCTTGTCTCGTGCAAGCGGGGACTCGTATAACGCTCCGCCAGCGCAAAGAACTCCGCCTTCCGTTACTCCTGCACCGCCACGAGCGCCTCCTAAGACATCCAACCTGATGGCTCTCCTGAATGATGACCCACCAGCGCCAGCGCCTGCGAAGAGGGTGATGGAAGTACCGGCAATGCCTAAATCATCGTCGACTCCTCCTCCCCATCCTAGTATTTCTCGGGCACCCCCGCCGCCACCTCCGTCCCTTGTGCGACGTGAAGCCATTCCGGAAAGCCAACCTTACGGATATTCGCGAAACCCGCCGCCGCCACCGCCTGCACAATCTTCTATGCCATCATTAAAGCCCTACACCGCGTCACCACAGGCTCAGCCGTTGAGCGCTCCCAGACATATGCCTCTAGAGGGTGGCCCTGAACGGGACTATTACAGTAATAGGACGCGCGCTTTCCCGCCTCCCACTGCTAGTTCTCCTCCCAATACTCCTCATTACCAACCTCCCGCTCAGCCACCCCAGGTGCAGCAGTATCAGCCCCAGACCCCGTATACTTATGGGGCTCCGATCCAGCCGCAGCCACAGCCCCCTAATGCCTCTTCCCCTCCGCCTCAGTACGCGCCTCATCAGTCAGGCACCAGGGGCCGTGAACCTCCAGCTTCGGGCCGGGAGGGTGGCTGGCATGCTCCCAACCCAGGCCACCCACTTCCCCATCAACAACCACCACCGCCGCCGCAGCAACAACAGCAGCCTCAACCACCACCACAGCAACAGCCTCCTCCACAAACACTGCAGCAGCAGCAGCAGCAGCAGCAACCGACATGGTCTGCGCATCCGCCACAGCCACCTAAGTCGGCACAATCGCAGCCTACACAGTCGGCTTGGGCTGCCGCACAACATGCACCAGCGAAACAAACCCAACCAAGCAGTGCGGTGCCGCCACAGCCTGCATGGTCGAGTGGTCCACCACCCCCTCGCGGGCACGACCCCATGGCGCTACGCGATATTTACCCACCAACGCGGATGCAGCCACAACTACAGGGCTCTTATCCCCCTTCTTCACGCGCCCCCGAACCACCTCCACCAGGCCCGGCCAGCTACCCTCGATATGCCAATACGCCTACCGCAGGGCGAGATCCTCGTGACCCCGGTCCTCCCAGAAGTTACACGCCTGTCGGCTACGATACTAGAGCGTACCCGCCACAATCACAAGACTTACGGGAAGCACACCTTCGTGATCAGCAGCACCAGCACCAGCACCAGCATCAGCATCAACATCAGCACCAGCACCAGCACCAGCCGCATCAGTCGCATCAGCCACATCAGCCGCATCAACAGCATCAGCAGCATCAACAGCAGCATCAACAGCAGCAGCAACAGAAACAACAGCACCCGCATCAGCAACAACAGCCTGTCTTACAACAACAGTTAAGACCTCAAGACAGGCAGTATTATGATCGGCCGCCACCTGATAGATATGGGAGATAGGAGCGCAATCTTTTCGGGGCTCTTAGAATTATCGCCCAGCGAGTATCCAGTCATTAGAGGCGCCTACGACCAGGGCTTGGGGTCTTTTCCCAGGCTCCCTATGCATACAAATCCCCATCAGGAGTTTCCTTCTAATGATCCGAAACTACTGAGTTTGAGGACCAGGTATTTATAGTCGTTTATGGTTCATGATCAGTTGGAGTTGTCAGGGTTGTGACGATATGCAGGGGTGGTTGTAAGGTGGTTTATTGTGTACATGACGACATGGCCAATTGATTTTTATGAACATACCGGCGTTTGTTTTGCTACAGTACATTTGGGCAACATGGTATAACGCTGGCGTTGGGTCAATTTGACTTGATGCCGTGTGAATCCACACCAAGCTGTAAATTAGATTCATATGAATAGCTGGTATATATATAGGCCAGTGCTGCTTCACCCTGGCTTCAACTTAGGCATGTTTCATCACCAAACCCCATGTGTGGATCTGAAGCAGATCCTGGTACATCTGGACGTTGTATCAAAGCCGATATACTCCTTTTCTCACCATACTCGTCAACTCCTGCTCGCCCTAGCCGACATGTTCAAAGTAGAACGAACCAATACAGAGTTCATGGAGAACGTTACTGACCCTCCCTTCGGACAGTCTCGGTGGAAGACATCGCGCGGGGACAAAGTAGGTAGGTAAATCGTTAGGGTTTCTTATGAGTGTAGAGATAATGTGACATGGGCAGTGCTGTTAGCCTGTTGGCATATAGGTAGGCACACGTCGAGCCAAATATATACTTCTTTCATCTAGACTCGGGTCGGGGGATTTTGATAAGCTTAGAACTAACTGGATATCTAATCTAGAAATTTTCATGCGCAGTGTATGTACGTAATCTTCACAGTGGTTCATGTGTAAGTGTTTAGACAAACAACCAAGGTGTAAAACAGGATAATATCTACATACCTGTCTCCGCTCCAAGTCAAAGCCGAGACTAACCTACGTATTCTCGGGCAGCTATCTCGATGCAGGTTGCTCTAATCACCTAGCCTTAATGTAAGTATCCGAAGTATATCCCGCCTCCTTATTAACACGCATAATGTCCATGATCGTCGTCATCATCAGTCTTAACTACCATAGTACAAATACCAATTACTTGGCCCTGGTAGTGGGGGCGTTGGACGCTTATGTAACGAAATCCTTCCAATGTTCAACTGCATTTTCCATGAATTGGAAGCCTGGTATTCATTCGCCTTATTGGTATTATTTTTATCGTGAGAATTAATTTAAAGACTGAGCCTCTCACGATCTTTTAACCCGCGGCGGTTGGGGTCGTGATTAGTTGGACTAATAAGGGGGATAAAGGGGGAAGATAAGAAGGTGAAGGAGAAAGAGAAGGAGAAGAAATTAATATCCTACTACTTACTCCAGCCAGCGCGACAATACTACGCACAAACAGAGGTAGCTCGTACACCAGACCAGACCAGCAGCGGCCTGCGCACGTGGAGCGCCGTCGTCGACGACGTCGCGTTATGACACGTACACAGATAAACTGGGGATGGATGCAAGTCCACGGTAGCGGCCCTACCGAACGGCGAGTTCATCCACATATAGTGTGCGAGTACAGCGACGAGTATATAAAACCCAACGGTGACGGATGGTTAGTACAACTTTCCCCGTATACTACCGTCTCTGTTCGGGCCCCGAAGCTGGGAGACGGTCGAGACGCCCGAGAGGGCCTCGTATACTGGGTCTCTGAGGGTGTCCAAGGAGGATGCCGGCTACTTGTTGATTGCAGGTGGTGGACACCTTCCCCTGAGCACGACGAATAAAGTCACAGTCGGCGTGGTCGAGGTCCCGTAGTGTAGATAGCTTAGGCTATGTCTCTTGTTAATTCTGTTACGCTGTTAGCAATGTTAAAGTAGAAAGGTATTCTGTGACTGATGATTATTATTATTAACGCTGGTAAAGTGATGATAGTATGTTTATACGACGGCACGTCGAAAATGCGCAAGCGATGCAAATCCTATATCCAGTTCCTGTTCCCAGCCCCATTCGTACTCCCTTATCCATGCATATTTATATACATTATGCTCCTCACAGCCCTGTACGAAGGCGTGAGGGTAAAACTATGGAATCAATAAAGCGAAACTCCGTCCACCCTTGACAGAAAAGACTGGACTTTTCACGACTTTCGTCTGTGCTGGCCTCTAATAACTCTGCCACTGAACGGTTTCTCGCTCGGGCACTTCTGTCTCCGTTGTCCCAGTGCGCTTACGGTTGAGGGATCCATCACATTTCTCTGGTCGCCTCCTCTATAACATAGGATACGCTGCCAGCACTTCCCCTATGCCTATGGCCAACACCAGGTCGCTGTTTTGAAGGAACACCTACGGTGGGTGCCGTCCCGCCACTAAAACACTGGGCCGGTTTGCTCGTGTTTTCAGGGGAGCTCGGCTCTTCGACCTCTGATAGAGGTGGGAAGCTCATAGCACCCATTAGTGGGGAGAAGACCGGCAGGTTGCCTAGGGGGGCTGCTGAAATCGAGTTTGGACTAGAGGACATATTAAGCGGGGGGATTGCATTTGAGGGCAGATTTGGAATCGCCATTGTTATTGTAGGGCTACCGGCGTCGCTCTCGGGCCCGGTAGAATCTTGGCTGTAGAGCGAAAAGGCCGAGTTCTTGCGGCCGGTGGTAATACTCATCCCTGTAGGCTCCTGGCCTAATGGGCTAGTAGCACCATTCCGATCATAGGGAGAGCCTTCACGAGAACTTGTGAGAGACGCCTGGGAGCCACCCCATGCTTTATTGCGTAGCTTCAACAAGCTTGACAACGACATGTCGTGGTCTTCTGCCATCATCGCTAGTTGAGCAAGCCCGGGGCTTTGTATCGTAGAGCTACCGCTATTCAGCCCTTGTGGCCAGGCCATGCTCATCACCGAGTTCCTATTTGAGTACTCTGACCGCTCCGTTATAGGCGTTAAGTTTGGTTCGCGAGAGACGACGCGGCCCGAGGTGCTGCGGACCACTCCAGTAGGGCCAAAGAACCCCCCGTTAGAGTATTGGTAGAGGTTGCCGTCATTACGTGAGCTAGAATGATGGCCGGCTTGCGAGATAGGAGTCGAGTAAAAGCCGAATTCTTGTCCATACCAGCCATCAGAGTCGTTGGCCAAAGCACTGGCGTTGGCCTCGGCAATGATAGCATCATCATCCATATCGTAATCGTCCAGCCCAGTTGTAAACCCGTCGTCATACTCGTAGTCGTCGATGCTCTCATGTATAGCCTCGGAATGCGAGTGCGAATGCGAATGAGAAGACCCTGATGCCGTCGGTGACGTGATTGTCAAGTCAGTTGGTGGAGGAGGCGACGAGTCCCTGCGGAACTTGCCAGAAGCAGCAGCTTGGTGTGCAGCTGCCGCCAATGCTGCTTGATAAGCCGCAACTGAGTTGCCCTGTGGACCTGGAATTGGCTGTTGTATGTCTTGGGTTTGGGGCATGTGGAACGTGTCTATGTCCTCTCGCCCGTCTAGCGACTTGTGCCGCATGTCGACACTTAGCGAAGTATGGCCGGTGGATTGCGACACAGCAGACTGAGCAGATAGCCTGGAAGTCATGTCGGATTCTCGCTTTTTCGCCCCAAGGACGCTATTCCTCTGCGCTAGAGCATTGGCGAACAAACCAGGGATTGGGCGTCCGTACTGGTCCGTGTCAACCATGTCGAAGATGGATTCGTCGAATGTTGAGCCATCTCCTTCTCCGTCAAATTCATGAATAAGACCATCATTGAAGTAAAGTTCGTCATCCTTACTGAGAGGAGGCCTCCCGTCAATGGTCGGTTTCGACTCTACGTCATTTGTCCCGGCAGTTTCTGCGGCACGTTCCAGTCCTTGAATCCCCAAGCCAGCAGGGATATCGTCGTTGTGAGTATTGTCGGGAATGCGCACATCAGGATTGTCAATGAACTGGCCCAGATACTGTTCAAATCCCGGTGTCTCGCCTGGAGTCTCCCCTGTTTTGGCGTATCCAATTACCTGGCCATTAATATCTCTCGGCGTTGGAAGAGGCCCGGCGCTATGGGGGCTTGTTAACGACGATGTCGGGTCTGACCTCTGGAAGACGAAGCCGGCAAAATTATCTTGGTCATTATCTGGATCATTTGCCGCTTCAAAGTCCTCCTCGTCATCCAAGTCAGCATTCACTCCAGGAATCTTCTCTTCTAAGCCGTCGTCATAATCCATTCCATCGTAATCAAATGCATCTTCGTCAAATTCATCAAACCGCGAATCTCGATTAGTGGATCCGTTCAGCATCTTATCCTGTTGACGTTGTCTGTGCCTTTCCTCCAATACCCTTTCTTGTTCCTCGGCCCCAATCATATCAAAGCTAAACCGGGATGAAGTGCTCTTCATGTGCCTAGGAATCGAGGAGAAGGCGCTTTTCCCGGAAGCCCCAGATCCATTGCGAGACATGGCAATTCTCGAAAGCGCAATGGAACGTTTCCGTTGTTGGGTGCCTTCTTTGCCCTTCAGTTCCTCACCAAACTGGGCTCCAGAAGAGGCTTCCTGAAATGGCTGGCCAGTGGCTGAATCCACGAAAGGTCCTTTGGAATGAGAAGACGACGTTCGACTGGACTTGACATGATCATCCTTGGGAGGAACAGGTGGCGCCTCGGCTGAGGCAGGTGACTTATGATACTGTGAAGCCTGGCCACTTACGACGTCTGGGGCCTCACTTTTGGTTGCATTGCTAGGCTGAACCACTGTTCTCCTTGGCCTGGGAGCACTGAAATCATGTACCCGGGTACCCTTGATTCGAGGATCGTACTCCTTTTCTGGCTGGTTGTGCAATGGCAACGCAATATCTGGTGCTGCCTGGCTAGTTTTCCTCCTTAGTAACAATGTTGACATGGGGTTCTTAAGGAAGGGTAGGCCCTTCTTCGCCTTCGAAGGCTCTTGTGCTGCGGGGGGATTCGATAGCGTAGCAGGTTCGGTCTTCAGCCTGCTGCCAGGTGGACGTTTTCCGGTGGGCGGTGCGTTTTGAAGATCAGTCGGGCTCACAAACGATGGGACGGCCTTGATAGGTTTGGCAGGCGGCGCAAATTTACTATTGTCTGAACCAGGCATTGATATGGGAGAACCGGATGCTGAGGTGGCCGGCACATTTATAGAACCTCGCTGCGGCGGGGCCTGGCTAAGAACTGCTGCTTGCTCCCGCTGATAGTTCTGCAAAGCAAGCCCACCAATAAAGCCGGATTGTTCGCTGAAAGGAGATCGGGGCAACGGTTTTGAATCATCTTGGGCTTTTACGTCGACACGTTCGTCTAAATCCAGATTATCTAAAGATATCGAGAGCGCGGAGTCGGCAGAAACCACTCTCGTGATGGGTGGCAAGACGGGAGGGTATTGGTCACGCTGAGGGTGGGGTTGGGGTTGAGAGGAGGGCTGCTGGCCATGGCCATGAGTGAAGGCATATGGAGCGGAATTGGAAGATCGCGGTCGAATATCGGGAGCTGGGACGCCATCGTCGGGTATCAGTTGGGTTGGCTGCAAAGCCGAAGTATCCCATGAACTGCGATCGGTTACGGGAGAGGTGGGATTAGACGGTGCGCGTCTGTGAAAGCGAAGATGTACCATTCCGGCGGGTTTCGTCATCTAGCAAAATTGATTGACTTCTCTGACTGCCCCCGGACATGTCATGAGGTTCGGGAAAAGGGACTCGTAGCTCGTGACTCGTGAATCGTGGCTCGTAGAATGGTCGAGTAACAGGCTTGCAACAGTCATTGGCAGAGCGTCTCAGCCGCATTTATCAACAGCGATAGTCACGACAATAAACATGAGTAGTAAACCCTGATGGCTTGGGCGGCAAGAGCGCACTCGTTGGGAACATGTAAAGCTGGGGCAAACTGGTGGATTTGGAAAAAAACTTAGTCGCAACAATATTTCGGATTACACGCATTCAACAGTGCCATATAAGCACCTACGACGATAATGGGCAGAACTCGTGATGACTGTCTATACCCAAAATGTGCGAGAAGGTTTCGGAATTGAAATGGAAGTGGAATCGTATGTTCTGTCATGTGCTTCTAAGAAAGGTGGTGGAACTTGGACGAAGAGAAAAGTCATGGGAGATCTGAAATGGTAATAATTACTTTAATTTACCTATCACGCCAAATATTCTCTACTTTACAAGTACAGCGTACAAGAGGGGCGTTATTTACAGTTCTCCATGATGCCCATTGTACGTACCCGCTCGTATTGCCCCAGCTACCTACTTACATAGTACATACCTATAGCAGTTACAACTAACCTGGATAAAGTAATTGTCTATTGGCCGAGTCACCGGCCCGACCCATGATTTTGTTACAAAATGGACCTGATGCTATCCACCAACCGGGGCACACGAGACACACCACCTGCTTACCTAACCCGCTAGATACCTAGGTTAGAGGATTTTCAATGGAGCCTCTGGCTGGGCTACTTCCCAAACGCTTCAACTTGTAACTTAACCAAGTGACAACCACAAGACTTGGCAAAACACACGGAAAATGAACAGTTCAAAATTAAGACGAAATAATCCATCCTCACGCTTTCAATACACTTACACGATATCTAGCGGAGGTTATGCACGATTGAATAAGCACCTGCGTAAAATACTGCGCAGATGAAGAGTGAAGGATCGGCCTGACGGGAAGAGAATGTTAAATCTCCTGTTGTTCGCTGCCCCGGGTTTAAAAACCGGCTTATACTATATGACGAAATATTATGATACAAGGAAGAGAGCGGTCTACTTCTTGAACTATAGTTTATCACATTACTCCACATGTTCTGCTCAACTCACCACCATATTGATTGAGTACCTCTCTCACCTAACTACTTAGTTACAATACACTAGGTACTTATATTAGCAGATGCTGTAGAGAACTATGGACGTAAGTATTCTAATCGCGAGAGGTATCTGGTGGCCGGCCACATGTCACAAGCGCCCGATAGTATGTTTACAATGTTATGCAATGCCGTACTGTAGTATTATGCTATATGATGCGGTGCTATGGCTACCAACACAAAATACATAGGTATTCTTACACGCCCTCCAATCTGTACACAGGCTAGCCCCTAAACTCGGCTAACCCTTCATCCTCCTCTAACATAGTAGTAAAAGAAAAGGGAGTAAACATGTGACCTGAGAACTCGGCATACTTCGATTGCGCTTCTACCCATTGGAGACGGAGAGAATGCAACTATTATTGTTAGCACAAGATCCATAGTGTACAGACTTTCGGTGAAACTTACCATTGCACTGCAGCCTTCCATAGCAATGAGAATGGCACATGTGAGACAGAACCATAAACCAAATGCTAAGAATATCATGATCACGCCAATCACGCCGGTTCTGGTAAGGGACGGCCCGAGAGTCATGTCCCATAAAACACTGCTTAGCTGCTGATGCGCTAATGACAGAGCCCAGAGACGAAGGTACGATGCGGTATGAGAAACACAGTTCAAGCAGAATTCTATGACAACGTTAGCTACGACAAGGGCGTTCGAGGGCTTAGTTTTAACTTACCAATAGTATGGATAACCTGGTGAATCATGACTTCGCTGAACTCGAATTCGCCGTGGCCGTCTTCATCTTCATCATCTCCACCGTGTGCGATCATAGCGACACCCTCGCCCTCGTCAGTGTCCATACTAAGACGGCCATTTCCATTACCGGCGTGTCCGTCGTCATCATCAAGCGCCGAGACCCTAGAGTGTTCACCTATGCCACGGTAGCCCTTGGCGCGCGCTTTATTGTTCTCCCAACGAAGGTAGAACGGCTTCAAGAATAAGAGAACGGGGACCTGGACGAAGGCAAGCAAAAGCAAGGTGACTTGGACGGTAGACTGGCCGCTATACAGTTCCTCATCGATCGTGCCAGGTTGTAGGAACATGTAAATCAGCATATTCAGTAGACCTGGGGGTGATCGATCCGCAGCGAACCAATCTACGGACCACTTGTAGATGATGCAAATTACCAGATACCCGAAGATCGATTGGAAGAATATCATCCCTGGAACGAAGTTACCCCAGATGTCGATAGGCCTCTTGAAATGCCTCGCGTTGAAATACGCGAGGCAGAGTGAATAGGTCATGTGAGCCCAACCCAGAATAATAGACATCTTCATCTTGTAGCTGTTGGTGAATAAGAGGGCGTTATCGGTACCATGCCACATCCAGTCAAGGCCAAAGGGGTACCTGTAGTCTCCCTTGAGTTTAGCGGTCAGAGGCTCGCCCTGCTTCCATTCGTCGGGGACGTCCCACTCCCAAGAGCTGTCAAACAGTGTCATGGACTTGGAAAAGACGTCGTTGTAGATAAGACCAGTGAACAGAGAGAAAATGGCCATGACCAGAGCAATGTAACGACCATAATAGATCATAGCAAACAGCTCGAACGAAACCTTCTTCAGAGGCTTCTCCCAGTAGATCATGGCACCAGCAGCCGCGAGCATGATCACTGCGTGTCCAAAATCACCAAACATGACAGCGAAGAGGAAAGGGAAAGTAACAATGGCAGGTAGCGCAGGATTGACCTCCTGGTAGGTAGCAGTGCCATAGGCATTAATGATAGTTTGGAAAGCTTCAGTAAACTTATTGGTCTTGAGATATGTAGGTGGAGTCTTGCTTGTCCGGATCTCGTTGATGATGGACGGAACAGATAAGCCAGCTCGGTTGGTGACATCTTGAAGGGTCGACCGTATACGGGGCAAATCATTAGTAGGGCACCAGGCCTCGGCGATGAGGGTTCGGCGTTGTCGATCGAATGAGAATAGATTCAGAGTCTGATAGGTAGCCTTCTCCTTTGTAACCAGAATCATCCAAGCTGATAGAGATTGGCCGATCTGTGTCAACTCGGCGTCGAGAGTTTGTTGAGTATTCTGCAGGACATTCTGAACGTCGTTAAGACGGGCATTAACTTCGTGCATCTGATCGCGACGCAAGTCCGTGTTCTCATCGACACCATAAATCTCTGCTCCCATAGACTCCGAGATCTTGCGAATCTTGGCCAAGATTTCATTGCCATGGGCGAAGATAACAAAGACGTTCTTCAGGATGGCTTCGTTGTTAGTGGGATCAATCAGCGGCTCGGGGATCTCGGACTGGTTCATGTAAAGGTTTCCGCGAAGGGTGCGCCAAAGGATGCGCTCAAAAGCCGCCACGCGATCTCGGTTGATGACTCCCGCTACAAAACCAATGTTCATGCCGGAGAATGAGCGTTCGACATCGCCAGCCTGGTTGTGTTGCTCAACGTCTTGGAGTAATGGAGCATCGTCGTCCTCGGTCGAAACTCGAATCTCGTCAACGTTACCGTGAGCGCGATCGAAAAAGCCGCCCGCCTCACGTAGAACCCATCGCCATTGCGTCAACTGAACCTCGCGTTTCTTCAACGTTTCGTAACTGTCATTAAGCTGTGCGATGCGTTGCTCGAGGCTCTGGCTACGTTCGGCCAGCTCGTCAATCTCGGAGGTGGTAGGCGGGGCAAGACTTTCGACATCGAGATCGAGCTTTCGCAGGGGGATGTTTGCCTTTTCCATCTGGCCATAGAAGTAGCCTGATATGTCAGTAACAATGTGAATTTCGTTAAACTATACCGTTCAACTTACGAAGTTGACGTTCGACATTGTCTAATCTTCTGATTTCTTGAGTAAATGTCCTTTGGAATGCGCTGACATCACCGTTGAGCTGTGTTAATGACTGGATGTTAATAGATGCCGTGGATAAACAGGCAGATGGCCTAGGTCAGGAGTCTTCACGTACGTCTCGAAACTGGACAAGTCCTAGTTCTCCCAAAGCTGTAACACACTCTCTACCAATTTCGTTCGATATATAAAGTTGTACCATGCTCATGTCCGCTGAGCGGAACATGCTTTGCTTTGAAGGAGCCATGTCGACGGCTCCCACGGTCAAGCACGTTGATGAGTAGTAGTAGTAGTAGCAGCCTGCGGGAGAGATGATGAAGCTCAACCACGCTTTGGCCTTCAGAGTGGAAACGCCCCTGGCTGGCCAAGCCACAAATGCGGTTGTTTCGGGATATTTGTGGCTGGTGATTATGTAGGCTACGTAATAAGGTAACAGGATCCACCTGCACTACTGAGGTCAAGCCCAATCCATTCACAACCAGCTGTGGACACCTGTACTGTCCATACTTGTAGGCTCATAATGCTAACAAGGAAGGGTTAGGGGGTTTGGGTAGGTCCTAACCTAGGTAGCTTGTGTAATATTTGAGCATAGTTACAGTAGGTGCAGGCCCAGGCCAGGTCAATGGCTCAGACATGCGAATGGCTTCATTGAAGCTCGGAGAGCTCATTGAGCTCATGTACCATTGACCTGTAGTCACCTGACCTGCCCTTCTGTAATAAGAAACTCCCACAATGGCCTGTATTGTAAAATTTCTTTTCTTTTACTTCCTCATCCGTAGATCTTCAGCAAATAGAACAGTCATCCGCAGGAGCCCTGTTTCCTTCAAGTGACGCACTTGCAACTAGCATCAGTAGAATACCTATATGGGAGGTGCCTATTGATGCTTCCCTCAATCAAAAAGAGGATGCCTCTTTGCTCGAGACGCAAGAGCTAGTGGCTAGATACTTGCAAGGATTAAACATCCCTGAGTACAGCATACACCCATAGTAGAACGCTAAACAAACAAAACAACTTCACTATCAGTCATCAAACATGTCAGAATACCAGAACGTAGAACAGAAGCTTTCATTTCTCATTACCATAACCATGTAATGTAATACCTAGTACCTTCTAACCTGTACATCCGAAACCCCTACATGAACATAATTACGAGCAAAACGCCGTTCCATGAACTCTGCCCCCCTTAGCGCCAACCCCCCAAACACTGTTCCCAGGTCTCTGGGACAATGTAGAAAAGCAAGAAATTCCGCAATGTGGCCGTACAGTCAAATATGATACAGACAGAGCAGAGACAAACAGAGCACTCTACTTTCCGCCAGATAAAGTCATGGTCGATCTTTGGCTCAGCCAAAGCTATCTTCGCAGCCCTACTGCGTAGATGCGTTCGCTTCCTGTCCCTTTTGCCCCTCGACGATTCCACTCTGTACGAGTGCCGCCCATACATCATCTCTGCTTGTTATGACGTCCCTGTCAACAGGCAGGCCGTCTAACACCTTAATCTTTTTGCAGTGAGTAAGAATCACCATGTCGTAAATACGCTTACGCATTCTTGTATCTACATCCAGACGACTCGCGAATTTGTCTTGGAGCTCAACATTTATGTCGGGCAAAACAAAGGGGTCAAACTCTTTGCTCTCTCCCTCCTCTTCCTCTACGGACAAGAGCGTCTGCACTGGAACGTAGAACCCAAGCGTGGCACCATTGTTTCTGAGGTCAAGCCGCGACAGATGGGGGAACTCGGCGAGTGCGTTGGCAACCTTCCCGGCTTCGGATAGTCGGTTTCCAGCAGCGAGGAGCTTCTTCAGTCTCGGAATATACCGCAGGGGCAAAAGATCGTCGATCGCGTTGAAGTTGATGTTGAGCAATCGAAGGTTCGGCATCAACTGACCAATATTCGGCTCCAGAGATCGAAGACCGCAATTCGCCAGCTCGAGGTATTGTAGATTGAGGAAATCCACTCGAGGGCTAAAACCAGAAAGCCGGTTTCCCGACAGGAACAATTTCCTAACTTCGCACGCAGAATCCAAAAAGGAGGTGTCAAGGGTACGGTTTCCCTTCTGTTCCCGAAGCGAGAGGCTATCTAGACGGTGACACTTTGAGAAACCAGTGATCGTGGTGATATTATTGCGATCCGCATGAAGGAGACGCAAAGAGGGCAGAGCAGCAAGATCGATCGTCTCCAGGTTGTTGCTTGACAGCTTAAGAGAACGAAGACCAGACAATACTTGGCCTTGCGATGGTCCAAAGACTTGCAAGCAATTTTGTTGAAGGTTCAGTGTATGAAGGGAAGATAGTTGCTCGCCGTTCTCAAAAGCAACGATCTGGTTATTCTCCAGGTCGAGCTCGGTCAACCGCTGCAGTTTTGTCCCCTCGAAGTCGACATATGTAATGAGGTTGCCCCTAGCTCGTAGGACTTGTAAGGTATCGTGAAACTTGATTCCATCTAGACTAGTAATCTGGTTATTGTCAACGCGTAGAGTTCGAAGATGAACGAGGTCCTTGAACGCCAAAAGACTCGTTAGTTGATTGTTAGACACATCGACGTATTGAAGGTTCATGAGTTGCCTCCACGCTGTCAACTCGGAGAGAAGATTGTGTGTCATGCGCAGGTTGCGTACGCTTTGTGGGACGCCATCTAAGTGGGAGACACTGTTATTGGAAGCGTCTAGAGTGACTACCGCCGTACAGAACTCGTCAAGCATGTGCAAAGTATCCAACTGCTTATTGCTAAGATCCAGTTCAGGCATAGACTCCCAATCAGGCTCGAAAGGTTCAACTTCCGTGATCTTCTCAACCAGGCACCGAACTGCCTTGGACATGACCTTCTTGGTGCCATCACCTGTCACGAGATACTGGTCACCGACAACATAGCTGACTTCAAGAGCACACGAGTTGTCTATCTGATGCAGCGTGAACTCCGACATAGGGCTGAGAGACAGAGTTCCAACATATTGTCCAATTATAGGTGTTGCAAACATCTCTCCCGTTCTGACTCTGTCGGGCGTCGCCATTACGACACTCAGATCAGGATGGCTCGCGGGCTCCAGCTCGGGTGCAACCATACCAGACTCTGCATGTATGCTTAATTGCCCTGCTTCCTCTGCTCGAGTTTGCTGAGCATCAGAGGTGTTCTCATCCTGCTCATCGATACGCGAGACAGGCCGAGGAACGAAGCCATGCCTTTCCGTGGAAGTATTCGTCGAGAACCCCCGGGAACGGCTCCGTGAGGATGATTTAGTGGCTGTTCCGCTAACCGATCTTCCTATTCTATCATGCCTACCCCTTCTCATAGAGTCGACGGCAATGCTACTAAGGGAATGCTCTCGGCTAGGGTCGCTGTCGCAGCGATTGTCCTCAGACTCTCTGAGAGCAAAATCTTGGATAACTGAAGCAATAGGCGATGAGAATGTTATAGTGAGATTCTTCCGACCTGGGGTAGCCTTCTTCTGTATCCGATCCTCGTGAAGGGATATTTCGTGTTCAATCTCCTCATCATCTTCTACAGCAGTCTCCACCTGATCTTGCCTATTGGATATCATGCTCTGCTCATACAGGAGGGACCCTGCTGTAGTCTCACTTGCATGGGATGAAGCTGCGTTCATGGAGCTGTTGTCTTGCGAAACCTGCTCGGGATTTGTAGGACCGTTCCCAGCAGCCATGTTAAGATGGTTCCTTTCCTTAGTTATATCCACGGTCAGATCAGGAATGCTGGCGAACGGATCTTCTTCGCTGTCTTCCGAAGGCAGAATGTTCCTGGTCGGTTTCGGAGTCTTGACTTTCTGCCATATCTTATTTTCCTCATCAAATACCATATTTCCCACTTGGTTACCAATAAGTTGGGCGACGACGTTCGGCGCAATCAGACGTCTGGAATCCGACCCTCGAGAAGATCCAGTGCGTACGGAGGGGAATGTAGAAGCACCGGAAGATTGGCTTTTATGAGAAGGGAATTCCCGCTCGTTGCCACCATGTTCCGCGTTATCTGGATTGCGTGAAATTCTGACATTAGGGAGATCGCTAATAATGTCCTTTTGGTCTTGTGAGATATAACTGGTTTGGCTTGACAGGTAATTGCTCTCATTCGGATCGTCCATACGACCAGATCCTCCATCAACGTCCTTTACGGGCCGCATAAAGCGCAGCGACTGAGCCAGAATATCATCGACATCACTATGTTCCTCGTATTTCTTAAGCCGATCAATGAGCTCGGGATCCTCTTGGCGTGTTGGTAACCTTGATAAGGGCCGTCCTTCCCTGCTGGGTGGCCGAGAGAAAGGTTCCTGTGTCGATTCTTGGAAAGAATCTTCGTTTACACCGGAACCATCTTGGCTAGGCCGCTCGGAGCTCTCAGCTTCGGACTCCTCGAGACTTGCCAAGCCGGTCATGGGTCGCGCCTTATTCCTTATCATGGCCATTACCTCCTCTGCCGCCTCGTAGAAATCTTGTGTCTTCATTGAGGCCTTGCGAGAATCCATGACACTGGGGTTATCTATATCTAGTCCAGGTGCAGGAGCTGTAGCTAAGCCCTGGGCGGCGTTAACGCCGAGCTCGGCTAGCGGGGCTCGATCACGGAATTCCGATCCTCTTTGGCTTGGTGTTGGGGATCTAGGTCGTAAAATGTGATGGATACCTGATCTGCTCATATTGAAGGATTTTTTACGATCTCTCGTGATCGCAGACTGCATAGTATGGTGTGATGATTGGACCGTTTCTATAGCGGCACGCCGATCTTCTAGGCCGAACGCAATATCAGATCGATGAAGAGTTCTCCGTCTTTTCGGTGTTGGATCTTTTGATGGTGACGTGCGCGGTCGCTTGCCCTCCGACCCACCCCTTCTTGGTAGAGACGGGAAGAAGCTGTTGAGCTCACTCAGATCGGGCGGAGTGTTCGCATGCAACTCGTTTAAGGACTTCGATCCACGAGTATGGCGCGCCGAAGATGCGGATCGATTTGCTTTATGTCGATTTCGTCTCATGGCTAGTGAGTCCCCTTCAGACGCCACATCCTCGTGGATAGCGAACTTCAAAGGGTTACCCAAAGCTATCCGACTGTGGTCCGGTGTAACGTTCTCCTTTTCTTCTGAGTATGGGGCGACACTGGAACTCAAAGAAATATCTCCATCAAACTCGTAGTTATCAAGGTGGCCGGCACCAAACCTATTCACAGCACCGAAGATTTCATGATGGCCGTAACTCAACTGCGCCAGTCTTCTTGTGATGGAAGCATCAATAGTTCCACCAGAACGCACAGGTTTGGAGCTGTGCATTGGTGTCGGGGACGGGGCCGTCTCCTCGTCTGAATACGAGAGACTATTGCTTGGTTGATCTTCAAATTGGCTGATACGCCGAAGTAAGGTTTGATTCGTGAATGTATCATAGGGTCCAAACAGCTTTAAGGGGCTCCCGCTTTTGGATAAGACAGGTTGTGGGCGCTTCTCGGGACTTGGATACGGAGGGCGAGGCAGATTTGGACTGGGTGGTGACACCGGGGACTGTCCTCCAGCTGCCGAAACAACCCGCTCGGTTCTAACAGTAGGAAATTGTTTCGGGGTGCTGGCCTGAAGTGAAGATTCCGGGAGCATGTCCGAGCTGTCTATATTTATGGGAGGGCTTAACGGTCGATGGCGGAACGAGCCTTCCATAGACCGTCCTCCTCTTTGCACGTTCAAGAAACCCCCATGTTTCGCATATTCTTCAGTGCTTTCAAAGTCACCAGCGCCATCATCAATGGCCTCTACACCGCACGTATCGGTCTGTGGCTCGGAATCCAGGATCATTTGATTCCTTCGGAGAATCTCAAGCTTCTTCCGTAGCTGGCTTGCTGGAATCTCAATGGGTGCGAAAGACACTCCACCGCCCTCCGAACTATGGCGAGCGATGAATATTGGGCTAAAATCTTCGTTTTGGATAACACTCTGGCCACTAGGTTTTCGCTCGTCATCTTTTGACCTCATTCCTGGGACGAACAGACTAAAACCCTCAGCTGTCTCATCGTGGTGCGACTCCGTTTGGACACGGAAATCCTCCGCCACCGTGTGATTTTCCTCGCTAGAAGGGCCAGCATCGTTATCCCCCGTAGCTCGAAATGATAGAGGCTTAGGAAGTGTTATGTTGTGCTGAACGGAGTCATAGTCATCTTCGAGATCACTTTCATCCTCGTAATTTCGTCGAAAACCTAAGTACGGTGGAGGGCTTGAAGGTAAAGTGGTGTCGTTCATCGTCTGGTTGCACGTCTCTGGGGCTTGTGGTGGCCGAAAGATATTTTCCAGCCCTGTTCCTGCAGAGCTAAAGAGATCCTTGGCCTCGCCATAGCTCAATTCCCCATGCACTAATCTCCTTTTCCATTCAGGCTCATTTTCGCGACCCTTTGATGGTGATGCACTTTGTGATTTATGCTGTACCACTGAGTTATGAATGACGGAACCGAGCGTCGACGCTGATGCAGCGGAAGCAGACCGGCTCAGATGACGTCCGCGGGCGGTTGGTTTCGTTTCGTGTGAGAGTTTAGATGGGCCGACCTGGGTCATTTTTATGTTGACATCGTTTGCACTCCGCTCGCTCAAGACACTAGGACTGCCGATAGGTGGCAGATGTTGTGGTCGCTTCACTCCGGGGATGCCAGAATTAGGACGTGGGATGCGACTGGCACGGTCGCGTACATTTCTTACGTTCGATGAGGCAGGAGGGCTCGATGGGGGTGGTTGTTGCAATTGCGATGAGTCGGACCTGGGTTGCGACACCCAGTCTTCTGATAGCGAATCTAACCAGGCGTGATGCGCCATTGTGACCTGAGCTACTGTGGGTAGTGCTCCGTAATCGCCAGCTTGAGGAAAGGCAATTGAAGACTATGCCCCATGCATGGATATATTTTGAGAAACCAATAATTAAGTGTACTGGTGTTGACTCAATCGAAAATAATGAATGCTTGCTAAGATGTACGTATACTTGGGTGTTTGTCGGTTGTCGTGGGTCGCGTCGCAATGTTTATGGCAATGTGGAGAGGATGTTGTCAACGAAACTCGACCAATTGAAACGCGTTCGGTGGCTGTTCACTAGTTCGATTAAATTGAATATAGTATGAAGTTTCTTTACTCATGAGGATGTTCCAAGAAGAGGGCACAGAGGAATATCAATTATCCAGTGTTAAAGTCCCTACTTTAGTGAATCTTGGATCTGTCCACGAGGCAAAGTGATATCGAAGGTATAGAGGTACCTACTTCGACGAAGCAGGTGCTCCACCTTAAACAAACGAGCATTTGCTGATCTGCCGGTTTCCCTGGCAACTGCTAGCATACTTATGTAGAGGTACCATGCCACTCCAGCCACATCACAACTAACTAAGCCTAATTACGCTTTGCCAAACCAAGAGATCTGTGCCCAACACGGAAACTAAGCCACACCCTGTCAATTAACGCGTGAACGATCTCTTGTGCTAGCCTACCGCGTCCTTCATCCACTGTTCTGATAGTGGCATGGAAATTCTCTGGAAATAGGGAAACAATCAAGCCACAGTGGAGCAAACAACCATTCCCGGGCAACACTTGCAGCCTGACTACGGTCTACCTACCAAGTATGTACTGTGATACACTGATACCTACGATTTGACAAGAATAGAAAGAGTCCTTCCTGTTTCAGGCCTCGATGTTCAATGAGGGTATTGATCGCCCCGATTACTCTTGTCCGCTGTTGGCCCTCGGTCGTATGTTAAATCGCATAGGTCTTGTTTAAGCTGTTCCATCTCGGATCCTTGTTTTTCTAAGTCATGTAACAAGTGAAGCGATAACTTGTAAAGCAAGACAGTTTTGTTTCCTCAGAGGAAAGGATGGGTGAGGATATAGGCGGGGCCAACCGCCGCATACCGGCCTACCTAGAAGACGAGCCGATCTATTGTGCTGCACCGTCACCTTCGACCTCCGATGCTGTTTCTCCCAAGTCCATTGATAAGGTCGGGGGAACCGCCAAAGCAGCAAGAATACAACGTTACGAAGAGAATGGTAGGCGTTATTTGCAAGGCAGACCGCTTCGCATACTTTCCGCCGGCCTCTACGGCCCTTTCGACAGAGCTTCAGGGTGGCAGAACCCTTGGCTCCCGAAGCCCACGTCTCAGCATCACGATTTTCCAATCGACGCATCGCGACTTCTCAATTGCTCAACAGCAGAGCAACATGGAAGCAACATAATACTCAATAATCTGCCAGACATGGAGGCCAGGGTGGAGGTAGGAGAGACGGAGGAAGCGGATGAAGAAGAGGACGACGAAGGAGAGGGGCGATTCGAAATTGCGGACGACTCTATGGAGTGCCAATTGCCAAGTCCACAAAGCCACGCAGATCTACAGTCACTACAAACCCCTTCAAGTCTCGAAAAGCGTTTCCGTATATCGTCATGGGCTAAGAATATCGAAGGACCTTGCCTGGAGAAAGACAAGTTTTGGGCTCCGGATCAAGGCTCCGTAAACCGTCCAAGTGAATATAGCAAAAAGCGTCCCACAAGCACAGAATGGCTTAAGCGACGGCCTGCAAAGAAGACAAGACCTTATGCTTCTCAGAGCCCTGTTGTCACATCTACTCCCACCCCGTTCCCTACTGAGCTACCGAGACCCAAGAATAAGAAAGCATCGGCAATTGCACAGAGGTCGGCAAATCGCAGTTTTGAGATGACGACGCCATCCTCCAGTACTGACCAGGGACCTAGGGACTCTCTGGACGTGGCTGAGCACCACGCAAGGACTTGGGAGGAGGAAAAGGATGTTCAAATCAGTGAGCATCAGTCATCTCGCGACATGCTGCGCAATAATAGATCTACAGAGGTGGCGGGAAAGGCAGATCGAAGAGAGACTATTATTACCTCTCATCTACGATCCCTAAGAGAAAAGACTTACGATGGCGAAGAAATGGATAAGATTTCCAATTTCCATTCCTGTGCCGATGAGAGTTTCCTTTATCGAGCTCGCCTGATAAAATCCGCTGCCATGGTTACCGGCATTCCTCCCCAACCAACACGAGCAGATACACCTGTTTCATTCAAACATCTTGATAAAGTGGTCGTTTCATCTCACACAGATACAGAGCGACCCAGCTTGGGAAGGACGTCTGTTGGTTCGGCTGTAAGTAGGCTTCAACATATTGAAAACCCAGATGGTCTTGTGCTAGAAGAGGAGGGCATAAATCTCGACGGCACCAGGCCTATCGTTTCTCCCATAGGACCGACTGAAGGCGATAAGCCAGCGTTGCAGAATTGCGATGTCACAAACACGAACACGGATGCCTCCAACCGAAACACAGGCAGCCCACTGAGCAATGTTACCTCGAACGGCCAAGCAAATAGGCCGGATCCTTCCAATGTTGTACCAAAAACCCTAATCGAAGTCAAGATAACACAGGATGCGAGCCCGGATACGCCTTTGGACGGTGGCCTGACCCTTGTAGGCGAGCCAATGGAGGTGGATCGATCCGGAGCTATCCAAGCTGCTCAAGAAACACCCGATGATCGTGTCTCGCACCAATCGGACTCAGCTGACGGTGTCGATACTGGTGAAGCGGCCCGTTACGGGGGCACTGGTTCTCCATACAATACCTTAACCCCAAAGGGGGATGCAAATACGGTATCTCCATCGCATACAACAAAACCAGAACATGAATTCACCAAGCCCAATCAAGAATCACAGCAAACTATCTCCAATGTTGCCATTGTTCCCAATAACGTAGCACACGGAAGCATCATCAACGTCACTGCTGGGAACGAAGACGCGCCTCCAGGACCGCTGGGCTCCTTACCATCACCACATGCCGCCGATAGCAGTTTCATAACTCGTGGCAACGACACAGAACAAATCGTCGGTGTAACAAGTGTATTGCAAATACAGCCTGTTGTGGCATCTGTTTCTTCTCTGATAGGGGTACAGAATTCCCCAGCCATTCGACCTTCCCAACAAAGTCCTTGGGCCAAGGAGGTTACCGAAGCAAGGTATATTGTTGCACAAGATCGCGATGTGAACACTACTGCTGCTGCTTTCATTGGGGCTGGTTCAGCTAGAGAATTGCAGGGCCCAGAACCACCGACAGATCAAGAACAGGCATGTTCATCTGGCCTCTCTCCCGCTGTTCAGCCTATGTCGAATACATCTCCAGAAGCGCTTCACAGTCGCCTAGGCCAAGAACCAAGCACTTGGAGGAATCAAGAGCCCATCTCGTCCACGCAAGAATATCTATACACGCCCGTCCCTCGACTTGCGAGACAAACAACACCAGGTGCCGAACTGTCGATCAAGACTTTCTCTAATTTCCAACCTTCTCCACCTCGACGCTTAGATTACCACTCAGCCAGCTCTGCCAATCGAGGTATTCTCAGGGGCAGGAGACATCTAGGCACGGGGTCGAACACAAAACCGAGCAGGCGAGTATCGTTCGCTCCATTGCCTCATGAACAAGACAACAGCGAAAGTATGTCTCCTATAAAATCAACAAGAGCAGTATCTCCTCCACCTTCGCAAATAGTTGATATGAATGGAGAAAACGTTGACGGAAAATATCATCGACACTTCGATGCTATGAATCGTCGTATTGATAGACGCCAGCTTTCACAGCTTCGTTGTAAACAGCGCTTACTCCCCAGCTCCTCGCAGCAAGTGCCGGAGAGCCCCTCATTCGAGGCGATGGCGGAGGCTTTTCGAGAGGCGGATGCACAGCTGTCAGAACAGACGAGCAACCTAGATGAAGACAAAAACGCTACTGCAGCCCAGGAGGCACAGACAGCAACAGCCGAAGAGACAGCCAATACGCCACAATCACCTTGGCACCATGATAGTCAAGCTATTGATGATGTCGCGGCTGTTCTAGGAAACCTAGATCAATTCCTAGACGTATGGGATGTCGATGCTGAACTGGAGAAGAACCGAGCGCAGTTGGAGGGATCGACAGAAAGACACGAAGCACAGTCGACCGCGGATATGGGCATTTTCCAAAGAATCGGGCAATGGTAGGCAGGGAGTTTTAGCATTTTGATACCCGTGGTTTGCTGTTTATTACCTACCTGGATTATGGCGTTTTGGTCTGCCCGAGGCGTGGGCCCGGCGTCGGGCGGTCGGTCAATCTCTGGCCTTGGTGGACGAGATTATTCGATGATGAGAAGTGATGTTACTCTTAACAACGTATGAGCTATGTCAATATCAATACATGTCGGCTTTCTGTCGGTACTACGCCATTGTAAGGCAGTACCACATAACTCTCTGTTAGCTTCAATGTGTGTAATGATCCTGAGGCGATACAATTACCACCCAAATAAGTTATCTGCGTTAATTTGGGACAACAGAAGCCTTACGCGAGCGTCTTCTTAAACCCACGAATGCTACTCATGGCTATTCTACACACAGGTATTCTTAAAAATATCATATTATACGCGTCCGTTGTCAGCGTCGTAGCTGAGCCTAAGTGGTCTATCGAATTACCTCTATGGGTGGTGCTACGGTGACAGCGTGCAGTCTCGTCATATGAAATAGAAGCCATCCGCTGAGCTGCGGACATCTTAGACTATTAAAGAATACCCGTCCTAGTGGTGGCAGCACAAGACGCGGCGTCGTTCGCGGAGAAATGCCACAGCAAGGCAGACGACTAGGTTAGGCTAGATCTGCTAAACTGCTCTGTAACCTAATGAACACTGGGGGATCCTTCTCGACTGACAGCAATTAAGCTAGGTAGGTAGTTGAGAGCAAACCGGAGCAACTGCTCGCCCATATAGGTCAACCTCAACTACGCCAGATAGCGGTTACTGATAACGCGAGCATGTACGGTTATGCCTGCTGTGCTCGCCGTCCCGGTCGTGGAGGAGGGCCGCGCCGGGATTAGTTAGGGAAGCGTTTCAGGGGCCAAGAGAGACGATTTTTGACAATTCTTTTCAACCTCACGTGAATAAGCCAACTCACCGAGATCCGGGGCCGGGCTGTCTACCTTATACCGTGCGGACCTAACCAGCTGTCTGCTGTGCTAGGTTACGTAGGTATTTTCTCCGTTCCGGTTCCCTCTCGGCACCGGCACCGGCACTAGCTGCGCGCCGGGGTTCGGAGAAAACACTCGGCTCAGTTATGCTTTAGCTTATCCCGTTAGCAAACAGTCTGCATGGTCGACTTGGTATAATTTTTAGCATATTGGAATATGTATGGAAAGCCTTGCACGGAAAAGAAACGGGAGGATATCCTCAGCGGTAGCCGGTCAGCTCACCGCTGCTCCATATTCTTTTCTCCAGAGGAAGGAAAGGCGTAGGATTTGTGATGCCGGGTATGGCTTCGGCTTTCTAAGTTTGGATACCTACATACGATACAAATACATACAAATGACGTGCGGAATTGTAATCATTCGCAGTAACAGTACACACTTACAACCGTCCAGGGCAACATACATATGTAGGGGCTCGCTACCAACTACCACCCAGAATAGGTAGATATACGTAGCAACCTAGAGATAGGATATGCATGTATACATATGCAAAATTGTCGCTTGCTATTTGCTGTTTGCCAACTGCACGTCATCATGCCCGAACCTAACATACCTAAATACCTTACCTGACCGAAGAATAGGTAGGTATGGTAGAATATGGAATTGGCCTGATCCTAGTACTAGTGTACATGCACATTCTCGAGGTTATGTAGTGCTGTGTATATCACCTCATGTCTTCAAGTTGTCAGATGAAGTGCCCACCATACAGTATGTAGGTTAGTAGGTTAGGTATGGACACGCACAGGAACCACACAAGTGTCCTAGGTTAGCTGCGTAGGTATCTACATAGATCGAGTCGCACGTACCAACCAGACTTAATCTTTGGAAAGATTTACATAGTATTGCTTCAAAATGAGGTAAGCTTTAACTGTTGATTCTGCGACTCCCAACTTGCGTACTGCTGTAGTCAAAACTAGATCCTAATGCTTCCCTGAGCAACCGTGGATCGCAATGTTTTACCAAGTACTAGCCTACATACAATCCAGCGCATAGAGGTTATGTGTCTACGTGGGCATATAGATACATACACATACACTATTACTTCCCATACAGTATCATGCGGCTCGCTAACTGAACTGAACACATGGTTGCGGATAGATGAATGAAGATATTAATAGCATACAAATTCTAATCCTGACTTCTACCTCACTCACATTGCTTCGGCAGGGTACGCCCGAATGTAGGGTCTCGGTTCCGCCTTGGATAACCAAGTGCCTATTCTTACACTGACTCGACTGGAATCTCAACTTTAAAACCCATCTGCTGAGCTGTATGTAGGGCACATCGACATCTCAGCACCACGTTGCGAGCTACATACGACCACAAACAAAAATAACGGGGACCGGGACCAAAGGTCGCGTGACGTGGTTGGTGAACAAACAGCTGACTTTCTCTTTGCCCTGACCCCTCACTCACTCATTCACTTACTCCTTTTGAGCCGCTGCCTGAGCCTTGCTTGTACTTACTTAAGAGTCCCGAAGGTGAGTAAAGGCAAAAGTAAAGGGATGGAAGGGGGGGGGCACGCAAAATAATGCCCTCTTGGTTAGCAACGGCGATCAGCAGGTAAAAGGGTGACAGTTATGTAGACCCGGTAATGACCCCGGTTTTCCGTTGGCGGATCGCCGGGCAAAGCGCACCGAGACAAGATGGGGCAACATACATACTTTAAACACAAAAGTTAGAAAATCAAACCATCTGCCATCGGGCGTCACCTCATATGTACGTATTGTACATACGTGTGTGTGGGTTGGCGTTTGGCCCCTCTATATAGCCATATTCGGTAGGCTATTGAGGGTCGTGGACTCGCCCGGCTCGGTTCAAGGGTCCAGTCGAACGTCATGATGGAGATAGATTGGGCTCCCTTGAGCCCAGCCTAGGTCCTCTACGTGTAAGTAATAGACACTTGGTTCGCTCAATCTCGTACACATATCATTCTTAGGAGAGCAAACTTCCCACCTTCGTTCGAGAGCGGCCTAAATACTACTGATTCTTTTGGAGTAAAACAGGGCTCTTGACGTATTTTTATCCAACTCTTCATCCGTCTGCTGTAGTGTTTATTAACCAACCGCTATTTTAGGCTGTGTCGCTCTCCCACACCTACTTGCCACATGTTACACCACATCTTGGACAGGAGACAGCACGCAATGGTCTAGATGTGGCTCCTTATTTTTATTTTTTTTTTATTTTTTTTTTACCAAAAAAAAAAAAAAAAAATTTTTTAATTTTTTTTTTTTTTTTTTTTTGGGCAGGCTGGTTGGGTGATGCGAATTCTGGTATGGCGTTTCATTAATGATGTTACATATGGCTGCTGTTAAGTTGTGAAATGGAATTTAGTTTTCCTTGAATATCTGTATATGTGTATACGACTACCTCGTAACCATACATCTAGCCTGGGTCGTATTACGGCCACTGCTCGAACTGGCTCGAACTTAAGTAATATGTTCGTGTATCTATAATGAACTGCGGGAAGAACACACAGCGTTCATGTGTCCCGGAGAAGATCACAGTCGTAGGCACAATCGTAAGGGTGGGCGGAAGAATGTCTCCATAGCCGGCGACGATCAATGAGGGGGTGTGCGGAGAGAAGCACATACCTACATACAACAAATTGGCTGGTGGTGTAATAGGAAGTGATCCCTCCGGACTGCAGGTTGGTTTGTAAGTAGTCAGCTTCTTGGTAATAAAACTATTCCTTATGCGGATAGTCTTATACTAAACCCACAAGTTCAAAAGCTCGACTCATCTGGAAATCAATAAAGTGCTTTGCAAACAAGTTAAAAGTTGAATAATTTCCCAATGGCCAAGAAACCGTGAACTTTTGCTTACGGAGAGCATGCAAGTGATATGGAGATAGGGAAAGTGGTTGCGATTCGTGAAAGTTGGTAGCGAGACCCTGGCGATTCGACGGTCTAGACCTCTGGCGTTGCGACAATCAACGTAGAGTGGCCCATTAACGTGAAAGATCTGCGCTCTGGAATGGAGCAGGAATGGAGGTTTTGAATCCTCAAGTCCTTCATATGGCATCTGTGTATGTACATATCCACAATGCTATCAAAGACCTATCCAGGCAGGCCCAGAGCTCGAACATATAAATGACGCATCCATCATACAGACCAGCCTCATTTTTGCTTGTATGCTTATTACAATACCGTAAAAATTCGAGAACATTGTAGCAGCATGGGGAAATGGAAAATGTACATAGTAGAATGCGCATTTGCAGTTGAAGGGTCCGTCGCACGGCATGATGACAAGCATTGATGACGTCGAGATGAGGTGAGACATGGGATATGTAACCCAAAGGGGTGCACGTTACTCGCACGTCCTTATGTGTACATGTATACTGTACACATAAAAGTTATATACTGTATTTGGTTCTTAGGTATAATGTGGGGGCAAGACCTGATAAGTTTTGGAACCGAGTCCTAGTGCCCTCTGTCCGGAGACGCTTGCTACCACTGGAGGCTGATGCACAGTCTTCACCGCTTCCTATCACTCCTGGTATGATGCGATAGGTGCGCCATTGTGTTAATATACTACGATCCCCTAATTTGGATCCGAAAGCAGTATTTAGAATGTGTTGTGCCAGGTAGCTGTGGACGTAGTATTCTGTAGAAGAATTTGACTTTTTCTTTTTCCTTTTAAAAATTAAATAAATTAACTGTATTTGCTTAAATGGCTACACAGCTTTGTGACGACATACCTACGGAATATAGAACTTTGGACCCGCCTATACCTTGCAGATACTAGTGTGCTGGATAAGCCTTGCCAAGAGATATAGATAGGGGGAGAAAAGTATAGAACATGCAATGTAAAGAAGTCTACGTAACGGCAGCCAACCAGGAAAAAGTGTTGCTGGGCAGTATAACTGTAGCTGATGCATTTCAATGGTGTTTACCTAGGTGTGTTCGAGATGGACTCTGTTCAAGTAAGGGATTCCCATCATTGCATTCGGCATGGGTTCTGCCAAAATGGAACTACTGCAGATATCGTACGAGGGGTGAACGGGAACTACTGCAATTATCGTACGAGTAGTGGATGACGCTAATCTAGATACAGGACCTGCCGGATCAGGCTATGGGAGCTATCTATATAAGATAGGGAGCATGTGGCTTATGCACTTATGACGTAACAGAGGTCGCGCCACGAGGGCGGTAACAAAGGTAAGCTGAACTGGAGCTTGAGATGATGCCCTGCCTGCAATAGTAATACTAGTGATCTACCTACCATTTCAGCTGATCTGGCTAGAACTCCCCTATGTTTGCCGTAAAATTGGACAGCGTCACGGGATATCTATGACCTAAAGGCTTTTCTATTGTCTATCTGAGATGGAAAGTATACACGTGATATCTTTGGGTCCTTAGCAATTACTGATAAAAAATTTGCTAGAAGAAATGGTCAATATGAAGTCCGAAATCTGTGGTTACTAGTACTTACCTACTTACTTACATAGGCACACAAGCAGCTAATAAAACGGTAGTCTCTTAAGGATGGTTTGTGCCTTTATAGATAATACACGTATCTCTTGTCTAAGCAAGTAGTTAAGTCTTCCCTTAGGGAGATACCTAGTTGTTATAGTGTTGCGTTAAAAAAATAGGCCTGAACGTACTTTAAACTCAAATCAAAAGTAAAGATATTGCTTTATAAACATATTATATTTCTACCCTGAGCTATGTTGCTTTACCCCTTGCATAAAATATAATTCAAGCTCTTTGGATTTGAGAATGAGAACACTATAGCATACTACCTACTTTGGGTTGTATGTAGCCGCAATTGTCGTCAAGTCGTTGCATAAGGCAGAAAATTACAAAATGACAACCTTGGTGACTGCTCAAAACTGTTGGTAGGTGAGTTACTGAGCATGGACAGTACATATTGCAGGTGGGGTCTACCTGTAGTACATGGGTGGGTACATTGTACCTACCCTGCTCTTACTGAGTACAGCTGTACTAAGGGTCTCATAAAACGTAAAGACCATAAAGATACACTTCGTTGCAGACCCACTTGTTTCATACTCCGCTTTCCCGCCATTTCGTCATGAGGAGCCCTGAAATTTCTGACAGGGATGAGCCTAGGCTTATTTTGGGCTTTGTGGATATTGTCGTCACTCTTCGCATCTCCCGTTTCTGGGAAACGTACTGTAGCTGGACGTTGTTCATTTTTTGTTTGAATTCAATGACTGAACAAATAAACGAGGCTTTTCTTATTTTTCTGTCGGCTTGGTCTATTAAGCACACACGTTTTGTAAAATGGTTGAAACGATTATACCTCTGTATGTCTAGAGATTTGGTCTGGATCAGCAAGACAGCGAAGGATTACTCGCCGTTTGTCTCTTCGGGGTATAGCGTCATCAGGCTGCTGATCATTGCCTCGCAGCGCTCGTCTCTGTTACCGTCTGCGACCCTCCTTCAGAAGTAGGACCCCCCTTCTAAAAGGGCCCAGATGCTCGTTTTCGAGTCTTGGCTCATCTGTCGCGCAGCGGACCCTCCATCAAATACCCCCATCTTTTGACTTCTTTTGACCCCATACGTTGCCTATGTACCGTACCTATTCTGCCCATACATATTCTGTACAACAAGGTGAATTATACTGTATTCTATATACACTCTGGCAATGATCGTCATGGTCTGGAAACGGTAGCTGCAGCAGAATCATAGACTCGGCACACACAAAACCAAACCGATTCCCCCCTTGCCGTTTGGTGGTGTCGTAAAGGCGTACGAAGGACTGGCTAGTTTTTCATCTTTTCGTTAACCTTTTTACCTTCATCTTCATCGTTTTGCTGAGGGTTTTATCCCCAGAATAAAGGGCAAAGAAAAGAGGGAAAATCAAGAAAGAGAGAGAGGACGGGAATAAGAGGCATACCTAGACGCAGGCCGAGGGGAAATTTCCTTTCCAAGTTTTGCAACAATCCTGCCTAAAGAAGGGCTTTTTAGGATTTGTCGTATGTTACGGCTCACCGTCACAGCCGTTGCCACCACCTGCCTACTGTTACTGGTGTGTTCTCAACTGGTATAATCGAAAGAACCTGGGACCACATATGTGGTTTAATACTTTCCTACCTAGCCTTTCTGTCTAATCTTTTTCGATGGTCTAAAGTAGCGCGCTATCTACTTATGTCCATGCTCCTATTGTAAATGCTTACATCGATTCGATCGATCCATGCGACCGACCTCAGATCCGCCTACATCTCAGCCTCTTTTAAAAACGAATCCATTACCAATCAGTCACTATACCGCCTACCTACTTACTGCCTCCCATCTCTGCCCGTCGTCATGCCGACACTTTGAGCTTATATAGTGAATGGCATTTGGGAAAGACCTCGGGATATCGATCACGACCGTTACTCCCCCGAACCGTACCTAGACCTCTATAACATCACGCGCGACATCCCCGTGCTATAATGTCGCCCGACGCGACAAGAAGCAACGGCCGCTCTGCAGTTTCTTCAGCAGGATCAGGATCCCATCATTTCACCATGAAGACTTCCTCGCGACAGTCTCTAGGCTCCCCACACTCTCATCATCCGCATAACCCCCGCCACTTACAGCCAAACATGCAATCCTTCCGCCCCAACTTATCGTCAACGCCCATATCTCCTCGGCTGGCTCACTCTGTTGGTCAGCCTTATACTCCGAACGTTAAAGGGTCTCCAAACCTGCCCTCTGAGGCTCGGAGTCCGAGTCCCAATTATTTCGGGTTGAGCCTGGACAGACACGGCGACCTTGGCGACTCAGCTGATGCTCCTCTTCACAATAACTGGAGCCCTCACAGCTCGTCGGTCAAGTCGTTTGGCGCTGCCATACCTAAGCAGATACCTCTGGATGCCAATCCTGAATTCGAGGCTTTCAGACGGCAGATCGATGCTAATAAATCCAACGGCTTCAACTTGAGCGGTTCCTACTTTGCTGCTCCCACCTCCTCTGCTTTGCGGCCACGACTGCCACGCCGAGCCACTAACCAGAGCGATGCCGCATCAGATGTCTCGATGCCGAAGTCAGCCAATACAAACACGAAATTTCGCGATCTTATGGGGGGTCGACCAGATGGTGATCCCGAAAGCCTGCACGACTCGGCCTATGTGTCGTCCGACTCGAAGAGGAATTCAGAGGCCTCGCTCTACGCGCCGTCCTTCAGCAATATGCCACGGTTTGAATCTCCCATAACGACTGACTCCCCTTTCGAACCGATTCGTAAAGGAGCCTTCTCAAAGGCTGAAGACCACCACTCTAGGCTTTCACTATCCAATGACAAGGGGGAAGATGTGAACGAGGCTAGGAAGCCGCGGGCTGCCACCTTACCACCAACGTTGGAGGAGGCGGCGCCTTACTTATTGCTACCTGGCGAGCTAAAACATATTCTCCAGGACACGCCGGAGAGTGATTACTTACTCTTGGATGTGCGCGTAGCAACGCTATACGCGCAGTCGCGGATCCGTGGCGCTTTGAATCTGTGTATCCCTACCACACTCTTGAAGCGAGCCACGTTTAATTTGGAAAAGCTCGAGAAGACGTTGCAAACCGAGGAGGATCAGGCTAAGTTCAGCGAGTGGCTCGATGTCAAATATCTTATCATCTACGATAATTCATCTACCGAGAGACGCGATGCCATAGCAGCGATGAATATGTTCAAGAAGTTCAAGAACGAAGGGTTTAGTGGCCGTCCGTGCCTGTTAAAAGGTGGTTTCCAAGCATTTGCTGCGGCATATCCGAAGTCCCTGGACCATCAGTCTGTCGCCGAACGAGGTGGCACGTCGGTTGCTTCGTCCCAAGGGGGGCGGCCTAGCTTTGCCCCTGTCATTGGTGGCGTGGCACTTCCTTCTGCTGCAAATCCCTCCAACCCATTCTTCAGCAATATCCGACAGAACATGGATCTAGCAGACGGGGTTGGCCAGATGGACATCTCGGTCCCGGCCAGTTTGAACTCAAGTGTGCTGCCACCCTGGCTCCGCGAAGTTACCCAAAAGTCGGATCGTGGAAAGAAGGTTTCCGACCGTTTCCTCCAGATCGAACGTAATGAGCAAAGTCGCATGCGTGACGCGTACTCATCCTTCAACAACCAAAACCCCACGGGGCCCGAATCAGGGAAGGTACAGTTATCTGGCATAGAAAAAGGCGGCAAGAACAGGTACAAGGATATTCTTCCGTTTGAGCATGCTCGTGTACGCCTGAAGGGAAACGAAGCTGGAGCTTGTGATTACATCAATGCCAGTTTCATCCAAGCCTCTCGAAGTCATAAACGTTATATTGCTTCTCAGGGCCCTCTGCCAACAACGTTCGATGTTTGTCAACCATTCCAATCACAGTTCTCGAGGTATATGTACTGACATTTAGCGTCCAGGACTTTTGGTCTGTCGTATGGGATCAGGATGTGCGTGTGATTGTCATGTTGACCGCTGAGGAGGAAGGCGGACAACTCAAATGCCATCCCTACTGGCGAGGGCGAGAATTTGGGCCGGTCAAGCTGAGGCTGCTGTCAGAGAGGAAAGTTTCGCTAGGCATCGATAAGCACATGTCCAACGCAGCCTCAACATCTTCTGCGGCGCCCCATCCGGAGGCCGGGCGCCGGCGGGCCAACACAACAACGACATTTGAGTCTTCGGGCACTCCCCCCCAGCAGCCTCAGTCACAAGGTGATTCGCATTACGTCATAATACGGAAGTTCGCTATTTCCCACGCTGCTTATCCCTTCGAACCAATCCGTGAGATAACGCATCTGCATTATCCATCATGGCCTGACTTCGGCACTCCCGCCCAGCCGTCTCATCTGTTAGCTTTGGTAGAGCTGGCAAATCTCATGCAACGGCCCGGGCTTCCCATAGACTCTAAGACGGTCACCGCCTCGGCAAATGCGGAGCATCCGTCCACCATGAGCTGGCTCGACGAGCCGGAGTCGGATGCTAAGGCCCGGCCCATGTTAGTTCATTGCTCGGCTGGGTGTGGCAGAACCGGGACTTTCTGTACCGTTGACAGTGTTATCGATATGCTAAAGCGACAACGACTTGCTTCGATAACAAAGAGAATGCGTAAGGATACGGATGGCGATGTGGTCATGGACGATGGGAGATCTTCACCCAAGAAGGCCAAACATGACGATTCCCTCAAAGGCCACCCCTCGTCTCTTAAAGGTATTGATGCTGGCTGGGTTGGTGAGACCGGGCTAGATCTAATCGAAGTAACCGTCGAGGATTTCAGAAAGCAGAGGCTCAGCATGGTGCAAAGTTTGCGACAGTTTGTGCTTTGCTATGAGAGCATCACCGAATGGGTATGGAGATTACAGGAAAACAGTGACGGTGGCAACGTCACTCGGGGTAGGCTTCGGAGTGGAAGCCTCCAGGGTCCTAGATGACCTTAGCCGATACGTAAGGCATACATCTGGACGACATTCACCCTAGAGTTGATTATCTCGCCACCAGGGAAGCTAAACAGGAGGGAAACTCGGACAGGCCGGATTTTCTTGCACCACATCGTATAATAACTCCTCATGACATGGCAGCATGGCATCGGCATTGGCATCGGCATTGGCATTTTATTTGCATTGTTCACCGTCATCATGGTCCTTCAGCCATGGTCGCCCCAGCAGTTCTTGCATTCCATATTGGATCCAAAGCGACTTATGGCACATTAGGCGTTAACGAGAGACGTCAATAATTTCGGGCAGCTTGGCTTGTCCGTGACAATGCGACATCTTTCTGAGCACTTTAGACGGGAGAATGACAGGCAAGGCATTAACGGAGATATTATTATTAAGGGGGAGGAGGCGTGTTGGCGAGAAATAAGGAACTATTATATACCTAAATAGTGCGGATTGGGAGGAGGAATTGGTTGGCCCAATTTGGCCAAGGTGGTGTCTGTGTCTGTATGATTAAGAAAGAAAGGTATGACATGTAACGAGTCACGGAAAAGGATGCAATGGATCGATGGATGGAGTCCTGGTGGAAGAAGGAAGATGACGCCGAAAAACAAAATTTATATGGGTATAATGAAAAGGGGATGGAGGCTTGCTTTGCTTTGCTTTGCTCATGGCCATCCCTTTCAATATCGAGATATTTAACCCAGCTCTTCTCCAGGCTCCCATCCATCATGATGGTAAATAAGCATGGCTATGAGGAAGACCCGGAAATAAAATAAATATCATATTATTACATTATCTAGGATACTTGTTTCTTCGTGATGACCATGAATTCTGGTATTGTTTCTCCTATACATTTTGCGTTCATTGTTTTGGCATCCATTTCACAGGTCGCGTCTTGTTCGATTCTAGAGGAAATTTACGACGAAGTGATCAAACGTCTTAGGTTCACCATATACTCCCATTCCGCTGACCTTAGTACCTCCCTAGGTTTCTATCACAAGAAAAGGCTGAGCGGACGGCCTATTCTCATCGAAATGGGACTTGCTTAATACTCACACTACAGAAACACGAAATAAATACACAAAGAGCTGTTGCTTTTTGCTCGCATTCGTGACTTGAACCTTCCAAACTCTAGGTAGAATGCTTTCTTTGTTCCTTTTATGATTACATATTACAAGACCGGGAATGAATGAAAATTTGACCCTTATCTATTCTCTTCCCAGCCCCGTACCTCATTTTTCGTCCGTCACAGCAGCAAGCAATACCAGTAGTCCGGGGATCATCGATAAACACCTGTTGATCACATGGCCAATCTTTCCCCCCAAGTTGCTGGGGACCGCCGCTGCAGTTGAAGTGTAGTGAATAGTGAACAAATAGGCAGGTAGAATCCCCAGTACTTTATTTCCAGAATTTTTGCAGCGAAACCTCTTTATCGTCGTGCTTGTTCAGAATCTTGGCCGTTGCGAGCTCGAAGTCCTCCTGCGTGACGTGTACTCTCCGCTCGCGCAGGGCGTACATACCAGCCTCGGTGCAGACACCCTTCAGCTCGGCACCAGAGCATCCATTCATCTTCTCCGCAATCTTAGTTAAGTTGATTCCGCGCGTAAGGTTCATCTTGCGACTATGGATACGGAGAATGTCGGCTCGCGCCTCAACCGACGGCGGAGGGAATTCTATCTTGCGGTCGATACGACCGGGACGCAGGAGCGCTGGGTCTAGGATGTCAAGACGATTTGTGGCCATGATGACTTTAATGTTCTTCGTGGGTTCGAAACCGTCCAGCTGGTTCAGAAGCTCCAACATTGTCCGCTGTACTTCAGAGTCGCCACCGGATGACCCCTCCACGCGCGAAGATCCGATAGAGTCGATCTCATCCATGAAAATAATCGAGGGCGCGTGTTCACGGGCCATGACGAACAACTCTCGAACCATGCGGGAACCTTCACCAATGTATTTCTGCACAAGTTCCGAACCAGAGACGCGGATAAACTTGCAATCTGTGTGGTGCGCAACAGCTCGGGCAAGCAGAGTTTTTCCCGTACCGGGAGGCCCATAAAGTAACACACCTTTGGGTTGAGCGATACCGAGGGATTCGAAAAGCTCGGGATGCTTGAGACCTAATTCAATAACCTCCTTGATCTCCTTGATCTGTTGATCTAAACCACCAATCATATCGTATGTGCTGTCGGGTACTTTCTCGACCATCATGAGGGATACGAGAGGGTCGACCGACGACGGTAGGATCTTCTCGAGCTTGTAAGAGTCTGATAGTAGTGTAACCCGCTTGCCCACGGTAAGTTTTGCTATGTCGACAGAATCCGAAACATCGACGACTATGGAAATTGTTAGAATATTAGGTAATGTGACCGCAGTGTCTCTTCTACTCGGGGCTGTAAGACTGTGCGCATACCATATTTGCCCTCAGGATGTACCTTTACCAACACCTTCTTCGTGCTCATGACTTTCACGACCTCCCCGACGTATGAACCAGGTTGTTGCAATAAGCCCAACTCCTCCCGCAGTAATCGCACTCTTGAATTGTAGTCATTTCTTTGGGCTTCTAGACGGCGGAGAACAGCTTGACCCTTGAGAATCTCAAGCTTCATAGCTTCGATCTTGTTGTGATAGTAGTTATCGAGAGCCATGTTTGCTAGCACTCCCGGTCCGGGCGGGGCGTTGCTTGGTAGCCGACTGTTAGATGTTTATAGTCTCGAACTTTCCGTTTTTCAATATGATACTTTGGCGAGAAAAGGGCTTCCGAGCGACGGCTTAAGGGTTGCAGGAGCAAGAAGGAATGCTGAGAATTGTGACGCGGACGATGTGTGAATGGTGAGGTGCAATTGCAGATGTATATGATTAAGTGACGGAGTTGACGATGGAGCTACATACTGGTAAGCAGCCTTATGCCTGAGTAACTAGAGAAGGTACCTACCTGTAGGCTGTAGGCAAGGCAATACGGGGGTACCTATCGTACCTAGCTAGAACTGTATATACGTCTGTACTGCTGTACGCTGTAGGTATGGCATGTACCTACAAAACTTGGTCCACTCGCATTACTTAATCCTAAAAGCACAGACCAATTCAGAACCTTATTACGAATTCTCTAGCAGGCAGAGATCACAGCAACGCGTCCCGGAGACCGGGTATTTAAAATTCCGACTACGTCGACCAGGCCCAGGGCAGCAGGTGTAGACGTGGGGCCACTGTGAGACCCCTTTTGCTTACCTTATTAACAATTCATGTGAGATGACAAGCGCCAAGACAAGGTATTTTATCAGCTCTGCTTGAAAGGAGATCGATCATGTTTTCCCGGGCTAACACAGTCCCATATTACTCTGGTATTATGGATTTTATTGATACATAATCCAGACTAAGATATAGCTTAAGCTTTGGGATTCACTATTGTCAACTCGAGTTTATATGCACACAGGGTATAAATAATGCTTAATACGCTCTAAATACAGGAAACATTCATGGTGGTGCTTATCTTTTTCTATGCTTTATCAGCTGCAAAAATAGCTCCACACATCCTAGGTACTGTTGGAGCGACGTTCAAGGGTGTAGCTGAATAGTGGGGTTAGGTCGATTCCTACAGCGCTATATGGTTATTTCGCTTTTAGCTCATCTGGTACAGCTGTACCTACCCGCCACGGGAACACGATAGTGGATAGATTCGGCAGGGGTGTGCTGCAGCCGTCCACCAACACCCATCACGAGGCCTCTGTCACAACTTAACCTCCTACAGTGTACTACAACATACCACCAGAAGGTGGGCCTACGTACACTAGTCCGCACAGGCCTAGCTCCAGTACTTGCTCACGCATAACGTTGCCTCGTGGACTCGTACCAAAGGCAGTCATCTTCCCATATGACATTGAGCAGATCATTGTTAATGTCGATTTCGGGATCGGATCTTAATGGCTGAATAGAATGTGGAAAAGGGACAAAGAATGACGCAGCCTGTCCGTGTCCAAATTCGTGTGTATTTTCTTATTGTTTTATAAGCTCCTGTGGGCTTCTCCATGCCTCCACAAGGTATGCCCTCCAACCTAGCAGGTATCATCCAATGTCACCTCCAGCATAAGGTGCCAAGTCCATAATATTTGTAGTGATTGACCATTGTTTATCATCTGCATCAACACCACCTCCGCATCAAGCAGGCTCGTCGTCATTGGGCTTTGCAAAACGAAAGCGATGTCGTTGCTGCTGCACAGAATCTATCTCCATACATAATAATCTCGAGCCTCCTTTTAGTAGTTCTTAATCGTTACTTCGTTTCTCACTAATGCTTTACCCACCCTCGAAATTTTAATTTAATCTTCTCGACTGTAGGTGGCTGTTTCACCAATTTCGGCACAGCTCCAGCTGCATTCTGACCGAGTCATATAATCGAAAAAGACGAAGGCGGAGAAGAAGGAGAAGAAGGAGAAGAAGGATAAGAGCAAGAAAGTGGTTACAAGAGACGTCTTCAACGCAATACCTTTCATTCATCTTCCCTCTCCCCGACTTTGTCTGCTACATGTGTATTGTCTCGTAGCTTCTTGACGGCTTCCTTATACTTGCGTAACGCTCGCGCCCGCGCCCGCGCCCGCCATGGAGCCCGACTCGCAAGACTCGAGCATCCCCCCCTCGCAATCAACGACTGATACGCGACAGCCCCCGAGCAGACGTAATACGATAGAGAGAGACAACATAGCACCGGAGAGTTTTCAGTCTACCGAAACCATACGGAGACGACCCGAGCTATCTTATGGTATGTTCCCATTCTCCACCTCTCCACGATCGTGCTACGCTAGGATGAAACTCAATGTTCACACCAAAGAGCGTTGACACGACTCGCGTCGAGGCTGAGTCATGTGAAGGCTTTCTCCCTCTATCGAACATCCATGGATGGGACTAAAACTATCATCCCGTCTAGGCACCCTTCAGACCCCACCTCCGCCATCTGCCTCCGCCTCCGCATCCGCGTCTGTCTCTACCCACCTCCTGGGCGACCATGACCGTTCCCACTCGCGAGCTGGCACCCAGCAAGTGCGTTCTCCTATGCTAGGTCCCGACCGTGGGCGACAGCGCCCAAAGAAGCCTCCGATGGCCCGTCGTACTTCGTCCAACACACTAGGTCCCCATCGAAGAGAGGTATTCTCAACCGATGACGGTATAGCAGAAGTAGAGAGCGGTGCTGTCTCGCGTCCACCGTATAATGTCGACTCAGCTCGACAAGGCTCAACAATACGTCGGCGAACCATAATACCTCCTCCATTATCCCGGGTCCAGTCCGGTCGTAGTATTGGCGAAGATGACAGCATGGAACAAGGCCCGGACGATGAAGACCTGAGCCCTACTCAAATGCACCCACACGAGGAAGGTGTTTTGCCAGACGGCGCCTCGGGTGCTGGAGTGCTTAATGATGAGGATGACGATGTTAGCGATGCCGAGAGTTTTACGTTGAAGGATCGCCAACAGGCCATCAACGAGACACATCCCTTCGGTATCAGAATTTGGAAGCCTGCGCTCTATAAAAAAAACCGTTCGGTTCAAAAAACGGCCGAGGGTGATATTCATTCTTCTCCTGGTGGCCGGGTTAGTAACTGGCTACTCTTCTTCAACATCATCTGGACACTGCTTTTTGGATGGTGGACGGCCTCATTTGCAGCTCTGGGTGCAATTGTGTGCTTCATTTTCGCCGCTGCACCCAGTGGAAGAGAATACGGTCGGGTACTATGGGGCCTAGCTGGTTATTTATTCTATCCCTTTGGTAAGTTCGTTCGGCTCGAGCAGGATGAAGCCTACCTAGACGAAGATCAAGGAGAAGGGCGAAGCATCAGCGAGTACGAACAGTGGCAGAGCGGAGATCTCGAGTACGGCAGACTCTTTTTTGGTCCCGAATCAAGAAACCGATCCATCGTTGGCCGTTCAAGAAGAAGCATCGATTCCGAGCCGAGCGAGACGGACAGTCTGCTTGGCCGCTCCCTCCGTCACGACTTGATCGATGCGGAGGAGACAGGCCGGCGACTGAAAAGGCGACTTTTTGGCCGGGGGCAGTGGAATATTGGACGGGTCATCTTCTTCATCTTCTTCTGGGGGCTCATCACTCCTTCTCTGTTCCTTGTCTCCGCTATATGCTGGTTCTTGGTGTTCTGGATACCCATGGGCAAGGTTACCAATCTCCTGTTCGACCACCTGAGGAGACATCCACTAGCATTGTCATTCGACTCCGATATCACAATAGCCAGAGTGTCAGATGGCCCACACTCGTCGATTCTGCTTTGCACTTACCGCGCTGTGGGTTCCAAGTACTGGAAGTACACCGTTGATGGTACCAACATCTTCCTCATCAACCTCATGGCAGTAGTCGTCTTCGTCATATTTGACTGGCTAGTATTGGGGGGCGTCTTGCACATGCACAATTTCCTGACATCTCCCGGCTTCCTTTTCATTGCCGGCTTATTTTCCATCATTCCGCTGGCTTATTTCATCGGACAAGCTGTTGCGTCCATTTCGGCCCAGTCCTCCATGGGTCTAGGTGCTGCCATCAATGCTCTCTTCTCGACTATAGTGGAAGTCTTCCTTTACTGCATTGCGCTGAAAGACGGTAAGGGCCAGCTAGTTGAAGGCAGTATCATCGGAAGTATTTTTGCTGGTATTCTCTTCCTGCCAGGCTTGTCCATGTGCTTCGGTGCTATCAAGCGCAAGACCCAGCGCTTCAACGCGCGGTCGGCCGGTGTGACATCAACTATGTTGTTATTTGCAACGGTTGCAGCTTTTGGACCGACACTGTTCTACCAAATTTACGGCACTCACGAGCTCCGATGTCAGAGCTGCACGGATTTCAATCGGCATAGTGAGCGGGACTGCCGCCGTTGTTACTATTCGCAGAGGCCAGCACTGGACGATCGCTTTTACATAGAGGCTGTTCGACCGTATTGTTACATGGCGGCTGCTCTTCTCTTTTGTTCCTATATCATTGGTCTCTGGTTTACTCTCCGGACCCACGCGGCCGTCATTTGGAATATTGAGATTGACGAGAAGAAACAAGATGAACAACATCATCTGCAGGCTTCCCGTCTTGGGGAAGCACAAAACGTCGCAGAAACAAGTGGTGCCGACATACAAAACAGCACTCTATACAAGCGCATCTTGGGTCAATCGTTGAAACAGGTCGGACTCCCAGGTGAGTCGGAAGGGCATCATTCACTCCATTCTGGGCTAGACTCGGTTCCCCCGAATGGAGCTGCCCAGACGCCACACATGGTCCCTCCAAAAAGTGGTGGGAGCGGAGACGATAGTATACGGTCCCATGTTCAGATCCCGGGGTTTTCGGACGCGGAGAATAATAACCTTATTCGTGGTGTGACCGAACTCGCTGCCACCGCGGCCGCTATTGCCGCCCGCGATGCGCGGGGTTCACGTCGTATTTCCCACCAACCATCAAACGTAGGCGTAGGCACTTCCACCGCAAAGCCTACACCCTTGCGTTCGAACACATTCCATGATTTGGATGACGCCGGCGAGCACGCGCCAGCCGCCCACGGGGGCCACGATGCCCCCAATTGGAGCAGGATGAAGAGTTCCATCGTTTTGATGGGTGCTACGGTGCTGTACGCCATAGTGGCCGAGATCTTGGTCGACACAGTGGACGTGGTGTTAGACAATTATGCGATCGACCCTAAGTTCCTGGGTATCACATTGTTCGCTCTAGTTCCTAACACCACCGAGTTTCTGGTGAGTACCTAGCCACGGTTGACCCTCACTAATTTCTTGTTTCTCGCTAATCCATAGTATCGTAGAACGCTATTTCCTTTGCTATGAATGGAAACATTGCGCTGTCCATGGAGATCGGATCTGCATACGCGCTGCAGGTTTGCTTACTTCAAATCCCCGCCCTAGTCCTCTTCTCTGCTGTCTATCCTATCGAACCTACGGGAGACAAACTAGATCCCATTCATTGGACTTTCAGCCTTCTCTTCCCGCAGTGGGATATGGTGACCGTGATCCTATGCGTGTTTCTCTTGAGTTACATGTACGGGGAGGGAAAGAGCAATTACTTCAAGGGCAGTATCCTGCTTTTGACCTATTTGGTAGTCGTAATCGGCTTCTACTTCTCCGGCTTTACTGATGGGCTCGCGCCCATGGAAACGTCGCGTTTTGACACTCTCGGGCGCGACGGTATTTGGAAGACTTATAAGACGGTCGGGCGGGGGGCCAACGCCCCGTCATACGAGGTGGGAGTGGACATATAAGCTTCGTCTTCTTTCGTCTCGTCTCAGTCAACACTTCAACAGGCAGGCTACTATCCTGCCGCCCCCAGAGCTACCCAAAGCTAGGAATCGTTTCGTGCAGTCACATCTCGAATTACTATTGCATTGTTATAGCGTGGTCAAATTGCTCATTCGGAGTACGGGAGGGCCCTTGTTTTCCACTCTCAGGTTTCTGCCTAACTTGCTAGACTATTTCCATTATCAAATTCGAGACATTTGCTATGATCAAAGTAGCAGAGAGTGCTCTATTGTTTGATATGCTATTTTTATGTGGTCCAGACGCGACTTTTCTCGCTCTCGCTATAATATTTGTTGCTCCGGTGGCTTGCTGTAATTGAAAGCAGAGGCAAGTCCCCGGTAAGATTTACAAGGCCTCGATTTCCGAGGAGTGACTGAACACCTAGTGAGTGCACCTGAGGCAAGAGAGAAAGGCGTGATTAGAAAGAATAACAGGTTTAAGCGATTGATGACCAATCAGGGGCTAAATACTTCGGATCGAGTAACACTGGCAACTTGCGGGGAGTATGCCTATGCAGGTAAGTTATCCATTTTTATTCCGGGAAATCCGGTTGAAGTAGGCTTATTCAACATCGCATTGTATTCCCTTCTCGACTGAAAGGGCTAATTCTCAGTTTAATCTACTTACCAATCCAAGACAATAACACAAGGTGAATCCAGACAGACCCGCCTTGTCTTCCTAAGTACCTAACCTAGCTGCTGGCATTATAATGGGTAAGTTGTAAGTTCTCCCGCTTTTATCTTGGATTGTAATATTTTATTCTTATGTTTCTCAAGGGTGAATAAGTAACAAAATAGAAAACCAAACATCTCGATGTTCTCGTTCTCGTTTAGACGAAAGAGCGCTAGACAGGTGAGCTCCGCAAGAAGTTGTCAACTTCCCCAAATCAGGCTATTATTTAGTCTTAACTACCTATCTTAGACGAGCTCCGCCCAATATGCACCCCGGATTTCTCCACGGGTCGTTTCCCTCCGGCTGGGATTAATCTTATGACCTCTTTTTACCTTTTGACAGAAGCCCGAGAAGATTTGCCATTTCTCCGAAATAGGGAGGAGGCGAAAAAGGGTCTTTATAATAAATAAAGGTAAGAAAAGGGGGGGATATCTTGAGGGGGCTGACGAGCGATCGAGGGTCGGATTGATCAACGCGCTTGGCCAGAGTCAAAAGGTCGAAGGGATCCGCCTTTTTGAACTTCCTTCTGAGTGGAATGAATGGCTTTCCTTTGACTTGGTTACCAGCTTGAAGAAGAATAGATAATTAAATAGATTGATTGTCTTCGTCTCGTCTTTGTCTTGCCCGTCCAACATGCGGTTCTCAGCCTTCTTCAGACTCTTGGCCGTGACGAGCTGTGTAAGAGCTCGAGCCCCGGCTCCCGGCAATGATGGGAAATACACCATCAGCTCGACCAGTATCAAGGCACAGGTCAGTTGATTCATTGGCTTACATCATGCGATTGCCGTTGTAACTAAACTCTTTGGTGACATAGTTCATCCCCTATGGTGCTACACTCACCAACCTCTTCGTTAAAGATAAGGATGGAAAGGATGTCGACGTTGTCTTGGGCTACGACAACACTTCATACTACGGTAGGTGTTTCTCGGGCTTCCACATAACGTATGTAACCAACTAAGATCATCGCAGCCGTGGACCCAGGTCATCCGGTGTACAACAGCATACCCGGTCGCTATGTAAACCGTATCGGCCACGGCAAGTACCGCATCGACAACCAGACATACGAGACTGAGCTTAACGACGGCACGAATACGCTACACTCAGGGACGAACAATTGGTCGTATAGGACGTGGAACGTAACCTCGGCGACGAATGAATCCATCACCTTTTCCATCCGTGATGAGCCAAACTCCTCCAAGGGGATGCCGGGCCTCGTGTTGGCCAACGTCACATACAGCGTTAGTGGGAACAAATGGAGTATCAAGATGAATGCTGTCTCGCCCACAGTCAAATCTCGTACGTCTACCAGCCTGTCCAACTTGCCCCCAATCGTCGAGTTGTTGACTGATTATGTTCTACAGCTCTCATGCTCACGCAGTACGGAAAACCAGCTTCCCAATAGCTAAATATCGTGATATCTCAAGGCTTGCTAAGTACTGACACTGACGGCAATCAATAACAGACATACGTACCTGAACCTCGACGCATACAAGAACCCGGACACGTTCAAGATCTGGAACCACACGCTATACATGCCGTACTCGAAGCGGTACCTGGCGGCCGACGACGGCGCGTTACCGACGGGCAAGATCGAGACGGCGAAGCCGAACAGCATCAACGACTTCGCCAGCAGCCCGAACATGTTGGTGGGCCACGCTAGAACCTTGCCCGGCTTCTCGGGCAACTGCGGCGCGGGCGGCGCCTGCGAGGGCTACAACGGGTACTTCCTGATCGACAACGCTCCCGCCAACGCCCCCGTGGTCACGCTCGCGAGCGCCTTTTCGGGGATCAAGGCAGAGCTGCGCACGGACCAGCCGGGCGTCGTCATCTACACGTGCAACTGGTTCGACGGTACAGGAGACCTCAAGAGCACGCAGGGCACGGCCAAGGTCAAGAAGGTTGAGCGGAGCTCCTGTGTCGCCATCGAAGCACAGGATTACGTGGATGGGATCAACCAGTAAGCCTTTTTCTTTTTCTTCCTTATTCTTCTTTTCCACTTGTCTCCCTCCCTAGCGGTGGCCTGGCGTGACATGGCAGACGGCAGGTAGAGTAGGAAGGAATATTGGTTTCAGTTTATGCATTTTTGCTGACGTTTGCCTTTTTTCCTTCCCCCCTCTGCGATATAGTCCAGAATGGGGACGTTTGAACGCCCAGATTACCGGACCCGGCAAGGAGTATTCGTGGGAGAGCTCATGGACGTTCAGCAACTTGGGTTAAAAAATGTGTTTCTATCCGTTCGGCTTGACTGGGGGCAGCGGTGAGGGAATAAACCTTGGGGTAACTTGGCTGATTCTTCTACCCTCGCCTAGATGCGGTGACCTAGGCCTTTGCGGCAATAAAATGAAACCTGAAACTTGTCATCTGTCACAACTGAAACTGAACTAGGCTAGCCTGTTGACTAGTAGGCATCGAGATAAACTTCGAGGGTAAAATTTTTTTTGGTCACGCTAGTTGTAACACATAAGATATGATATGTTGTCTATGGGTAGATAGCATCGCGGTGCAATGCCGACGATGGAAATCTCACCGAATGCTATATTATCGCTTAACCTACAGGATGTGGTGGTGGCTGTGGCGCTGAAGCAGTACAGCAGTTCCCGGTCCTCCATACGACGACCCTCGATGTGCGTCACTCGGGACGTCTTGGCGGACACTTCCGAGCTGCAAGTGAATCATGCATACCAAAGTATGTAGAGAATATAAGTGCAGTCATTCGGGACGTCTTGGCGGACACGCCGAGCTGCAAGTGAATACATACATATATGTAGAGAATGTAAGGTTTAACATCAAAATGTCTCTTGTCTATGTAGCTACCACACCTTACCTACTTAGGACTAGTTGTATGCAGGGTGGCTCACAGCCCATCCCATCCCACAAGCACGCCCCACTCCCCAAGATTCAGTCTTACGCGCCAACACTTCAACTCAAGTTGTATTATGCGCTCGGTTTGTTAGTGCAAATGTGGAGAAATATGCATTGTGCCCGTTATTCAAGATCAGGCTTTGCAACAAGCCTGCTTAGTATTTTGTATACTACCTCTTGCAGTAATAACAGCCGCAAGACAACAAGGCATACTGTTAATAAAATCATTTGACATATCTTACCCAATGCCTTCTATTGCTTAACAGTAGCCTGTACAAATAGATCTAATGCTTTCTGCATATCCCCTAGTAACCGTAGGTTAAAATAGGCCAAATAGATTTGCTTCTTAAGTACTTTCTACAGGTTTAAATTTTTTTAAATTTTTTTTAAATGTCTAAGTCAGGCAAGTATAGAAGCCAATCTAAGACCTCGAAGTCATAGGCTATAGTCTCTAATCCACTCTTGTACAATGCAGGCGGTATGTACGGGCACGTTATCATGCATAAAAAGAGGTACTTGCCCTTAAGTAAGCTGCAGTAAATCCTAGAGGTTACTCTGCCTCAGCGCAACTCAAGGTTGCTGTCAAAGGCTACAATAAAAGAACATTGCCTGTAGCAAAACCCCGCCCAAAACAACTGCTTTTAGCCCCTTTTTTTGTACCTAGATTATATATATTAAGGCAATAGACGTGACTCCCTGCACAGAGGTACCTAGTCAGACTCTAGCGCCACAATTGCATCTGGAATGATGAGATTGACCTTGCCGTCGAAAGGCCTATGCCGCGCGTTAGCGAGGCATCTTTTGTAAAGGTTACCCCGTTCGTTAGAATATGCGCGAAAAGATCGGAGTTTGCAGAGCCCGATAGATCTAACAGTACCCACACAGGGGCAAAAAGGCAACCAGCTAGCCTAGGAGTAGATATAGCCCGCCAATCTTACCTTGTAAGTACCCCTATCTACTGTATGCGAACCATGAAGCGAACCAGGTCCCCAACAACGGTATCACGGCTTGAACAATAGGAAAGTTTTCGGACAAATTGCATCGTACAACATTTATCTGCCGAGATTTAGATTCGGTGCCGGACTAACGTGTAATTGAGAAAGTAAAAGATCATTTGTCTATGTATAACTAAGTGGAGAGACCAAGTGATTCAAATTCTAGAATCTAGCATTTGTTGGCTGACGAAATGAGGGATACCTGCAGTCGGACGACTTTCTCGGGTTCTTGGGCTATTCCGCTGTTGATTGCATCGAAATCCGACAAAAGTCCATATTGGAAAATCGAGATGATGAATGTCATTCCAATTGTATCTTGTGGTTGTTGACTGCTAAGACTAGTAGGGGAGGGATTATGACGTAGTAGGGGATTCTTGCATACCGGTCCCTGGGTCTGGATCCGTCTCTTCCACGGCTCGCTTACGCATGCAGTAGCGCCAATGCTAACCCGCGGCAACGTTTTATTCGTTCTACTGTAGAACCAGTTCAGCAATACCTACCTGAGGGAAGAGGGTAGACTACATACATGCCTCAATATGAGCGGCACATCCGTAACAACTTCTTATTGGATTGTGTATGTGCCAAACTGTTTGCAGCTTGATACGTATCTACATCTATTCAATCCAGCCCGAACACAGCCATCAGTCTGCCACGAGTTTGCCGGATTACTCTCCTCAACAAATACCGGCGTTTCCATTGCCCCCAGCGTATGGAATATCGACTGATTTCTACGTCACTTCATGTCCTGCTCATGTTGGCTCGTGCATTGTGACGTCGGGGGGTTGAAAGTCGATGTGGGAAACCTACGTTACTTCAGTTCGGTGAAGAATGTTCTCGAGTTCTCTCGCCAGCAACGCCCCTAGCCGAGTTAGTGATGGGTAGGGCCCTTCTCGACATGTTAGATGTAGAAGTATGCAAAAATAGGACAGTATTAATTAGAACCCTCATGTCCTCGCCGGAATAATGGTGATCAGCCCCGTCTAAACTGTCACGCGGAAAACAGCGTGGTACGACTTGGGTGGCAATCCGGCGATCTATCTTGGTGTTGAGGATCCATTCTCCTACTCAGCACGAGTCAGGCGTCCTCAGGCGAGCAGAAACACAGAGAGAAGGTTCGCCTGAGAAAGATATGTACGTACACACAGCACCGTAAGCCCACCGCGTGGTCGTCCCGCCTTCCCTGGCCTCGAAGCGGAAGAAGATCGACGTTGCCATTCGGAATATACATTCAAGGCTCCGGTTATGCAGCCGACTAACCAGGCCGTTGACCATTAAATATTTATCAGCTTCTATCTTTGGTAGGACATTAATTGTCTATGTACTCATCTGTACGAACTCTTGGCGAGTCGTAAGCGGGTCCGACCATGTAGGTGAAAGCGCCGTTTTGTCCAAGCCAGGCCGGGGTCAAGGTGGGCGACTGTCAGCCTGAAGTTACCACATAATAGTGGAGTTACCTCAATCTCGAACACCAGGGAAGGCATCAACATTTCGTCCGCCTACATATCCCCGGCCAGCCATGCGCCGTGCGCCATTCTACATATGCTAACTGGCGAGGAGGAGCATAAAACCCTGCCGATGCCCTTCGACTCGCCCGATCTTGTCAAGTCCAATATCACTTGCGTTGATCGACATAGCCTTCAACATCTAGCTGCATTGACTCTGGATTTTTTACTATCCCAGCTTACACAACAAGTTGAACTCACCAATCTCCACCCAGCAATCGTCGTGGCCGCATTGATCAACCACATCTGCCCAAGAAACCCGGTACCCCAAGCTCGCTACATCTTGTGCCATCCCTACCACGCCCTACCTAGTAACAACCAAAGTTTATAGGACCTAGGTAGGTAGTTGTGCGGGTCCAGCCGAACCACTAGCCATAAACGCCCTACATATTATAACACTGCACAACACTACACCAGACCCTGGAAACCCTGGATTCCGGTAGACCCACATACCCAAAAGGGCAATTGCCCAACTCATCCACCATGGCTCAGAACAACAGCGACTCTACGCGTGCTGTCCAATATCTATATCTCAAGTCAGTTTATATATGCATTTTCTTCTCCTTTTCCCTCTCTCCCGCATCTCGTGATATCTATACTAAACGTATGAGTTATGGACTCTATCCAACGCCTTCTATGCATGAAACCCTATATACTGCCTTTCTTATTCAAATACCTAACCTAGGTATGAGAAATACTAATTGATGTTTCCCCGCATTCCAGCCGAGACGACAAGATCCCTATCCAGCGTCCCGTCTTCAACGTGGAGACAGACCTGGCGTACAGCATGCAGCGGTACATCAACTCGCATGCCCACGTCGAGGACGGTGTGCTACGGCCGCCGCCCCATCATTTCGCCGCCAATGCCAATACCCCACCGCTCACCGTGGACGAGTCCAGGGCCCGCATGGCCGGCATAATAATGGCGACCGTTGCCAGGGCTTCAGGTCCGGCGCCGGCACCAGCGCCAGCACGACGGGAGTAAACAGAAACCGTCAATCACATACAGCACACTTTCTTTGCTGTGGATCAATGGGTTATTTTGCATTGGAAAGCGGACATGTGGGAACGAGATCATGATCATGATTGGACATTTATAGGGCATCTTGAGCGAGCGTTTGGAATAGGTAGCTGGTTATTTGTGTGTGCATAGGTTTTGGGCTTTAATTTTCTTACTGCATTCATTTAGGAATAGTGATAACAACTAGCAAATGCATGTATTTCAGCATGCATTAATGCTACTTAAAGTGAGAGGGATTAAGAAAACAATCAATACCTGTCTTCGTATCCGTGGTGCTTTCTAACCTAGTAAGTTGTAATACGCCTGCTATCATCCCATATCTGGGAAATGTAGAGTTACATTTTGGTCTTCTGCTATGTTTTAATTAGAATGGTGTGGCCAGCGGAATCCGGAGATTCGGACGAGAGTGATACCTTGTCAGCGACAATGTGGGGTTCAGGGATACGCTCGTTAGATTTGAGATTTATTAACCGGGCACCCAAAAATTACTGTCCGGGCACCCATGTAGCCGGTAGCGGACCGTTAAGACTTTTACAGCTGTTACTGGATGTAGCTAGCCCTACAAAGTGTGAGTTATCTCGCCCCTCATTGCTACAGCCTACTTCTGCAAGGCCTGTACTACTTACTTGCAACGCACCCTTACTTCTTTGAGGGAGCAACCTTGGAATAGGGGCCATAGCTAACAGGCCTTACAGCAGGCCTTATAACGGCCTCAACAAGGCGTTGCCGCGGGCACTACTATAGGTGCAGTTACGGCTATACTACGCCAATAGTAGCAAGTAGGTGGCTGTAAAAACAACGGTCTTAACTAAGAAGGTATATAGCCCTCAGGGCCTTGCAAACGGCGTTTACTACGTACTGCAATGTGTAAGTGTGTGTATACTTCAAGTAGGCTGTCAAAAAGGTTGGTAGCAAAGAGATTATTTTGGTATACAGTGCTAACAACTTTGGTGGGCTATATACCAGATCTATTTCTTGTTTGCCAGGCGGCACTTGTCAAATTCGGGCTATGGGTGCCCGGATAGTAATCTTTGGGTGCCCGGTTAATAATTCTCTTAGATTTACTCTATTTGGACTTGCTTACGCGGACTCGGTATCGGTCCTAGCCCTAATGCAAATGCCAAACGCCGACGATGATACCCACCTACCTACGTATGTAGTACTGTGGACATTTTTGAGTATCTGCGTATAATACGAGTGTAGGTATGTGGTGCAATGCACTGATTGGATTCCAGGTTGGTCAGCTCTGCCAATACAGGTATTTAAATTAAGTGCTATGCTTAATCTGTTATGCAGGTTTTATACCTGCATATGCAAATACTAATAGATGATATGATGTTTGTTTTCAAGTTGCCTAGCTTATGTCATGTTAAGACCGCATGTTTGTTAGGTTAGAGAATTGACAAACTAACAATAGCTCCTTTCCTGTTGACCTAAAAGTAAGGCAACCACTTAAAACCTTTTTAAACAGGTTTCACTAGGTATTATAAAATAGAGTTTTTTATGTGTTATAATTATTTATTTTATATTTTGCATACTTTATCTCTCTTTAACTACTAAATGCTATATAGCAGCAGAAGTACCCTGCTCTATAAAACCTAGTGAGGACTTGTCTAAAATGGTTTTAAGTGGTTGCCTTACTCTCAGGTCAACAGAGCTATTGTTAGCTTATCTACATTCCTTGTTTGTCAGACTGCATACATGGACAAGATCAGCCAGTGGATGCTGCTCATGCATTTTCGGAAAAAAAAAAACAGAGATGACTTGAATTTCGATTGGGCACCTTTGGATTACTTACAGCTTGAAACTTCAGCGCTTTCATACATGCATGTGCATATAGTGGGGGGGTTGCAATGGGTTGCTATCACTTGGGACAAATTGCTTTTCAGCTTTCCATCTTGAATGCAGATTTCTACTGTACAGGAATAATGCAGGCATAACCCCTGCAAAGCCCCACCACTCCTTTCCTAAGGGGTGATAGGTTGAGGGGAGTAGTAAGTATAAGGGGTGGTTTATGAGGGGGTGGGTGGTATAGCATGAGGCTTAAAACAGAAACCCCTTACAGTAAAAATACGCCTGGAGTTACCTTGTGTACGTAGTAATGCATACAGAAAACACATAAATAATAGGGTGACCAGTAATGACTAACAGAAGTAGTACTGTATGCAGGTCATTCTAGGCTACAACTGTATAGACTATGTAACTCTGCCACATGCAAAGGCAATAAGCCCAAGTGGGAGGTATAACTAACCCATGAATAGCATAACATACCCTGTACAGAGGTATAAACATCGCCAGGTAGTATTGCTATTGTAAGGCAAGTGCATATTAACATCAAGCTGGTCTGCATAGATGCAACGCCAACGTAACGTTAACGGTCACTGCCTACGCGGGTGCAGTATAATTATACCATGGTGTTAGAGCTGATTTGATGCTGATTAATCAATTGACCTCAAAGCCTTTTTGTTGTACATAGTATTCTTGTCAGAAACCAGAGGGCATTACACATTGTTTTATTTAGGGTGGCAACAGCGTTCTTGTTGGTAAGCCAAGCAAACCTCCTACAACTATGTATGTGTATAGAACGGCTCTCTCTATTTTGTAGGGCCTTTTTGCATGTTGCTTTGATCACATACTTACCTTTACACATTAACAATACGTGCAGTGCAGCCTGTTGGTTTGGTTGTCTTATTAAGTTATAAGAGAGGTTGTTCAATAAATGGCTTGCGCTGAAGAGGTTGATGTGGTGGTATCTGACTGACAGTGTTAAGCCCCTTTGTTAATATGCCACTTTATGTGAGCAGGGGAATTATCATAACATAACTATAATATACCTTTTCTGACTAGGACTTTTTAGGCCTTTGCGGTTTGCCATTATTGCACTGGTACTAGCACAAGCAGATGTATAGTCTGTGAGGGCTCGTTCACCGACACATTTGATCTGCTTTGGGTGGATGCGCCCTGGTTCCTATCATGGCGGGGACTAACAGCCTTGCTAGCAAGTACTATTACCAAGTCTAAATAGGAAATATTTTATCCCACCCTTTGCTGCCCCCGGTGTTCTTGATTCCTTCTAGGCTGGCTGAGAAGATCGATATCATCGGCACAATATTGCTAAGATATAGCAAACTCTAGCTTATGCAAACTCACAGTGTATATTCATGGACAGTTGTCAGGAGCGTGCTGTTGTTGCCTCGAAGCCTGCTCAACAGAGCGTCTACACCTTTGTCTCAGTCCACACTACTAGAAATAGAGAGAACAACTTAGGCATGGCAGAACGCCAATGAAGGGGGGTTTTTTTTTTTTTGGGGGGGGGGGTTCAAAGTTATTATAATTGTGTAGTTAGTTATGAGAGAAACAATTTGGGGTTAATCTTTGCCGAGGGAGCAAATATGTTAGGCTCCAAGCATAGACTTGGCACATGTGTTTTGGCGACAGTACTCAGAGATTATTAGATGATGATGATACGTTTTGTAATGAACATACAAGAAGGCCCGTGGAGTTAAGTTGTACCGTCTAGGTATTGTTAGCTCTATAATAGGAAGTTTCGTGGAGCAACGCAGAAAGTGTTGTTACCTCTATCAAACGGTCTTTCTTGCTAGCAGAGTGTCTCAAAAGGTTTGCCAAAACTGGAGACCGCTAACTAATTATGGATGGGCACGGCTTAGGTAATGAATATTGTGCTTTCCGCATGTCGCAACTGCCCAATACAGTAGGCATGCCCCACTCTTGCTTTCTAGGCTCACTGTCAAAGCCAATCAACAGCCTGGACCTTAAATGGGAAACAAGTAAACATGTAGTAGGTACACCACCGGATATTGAGACGCCCTATTCCTTGTTGTCCCAATTCAATTGCATCACGCGCGTCGCCTCGCGATTTCTCCCCACCACTGTCTCGCCATTCCGTCCCCTCCTGTCACGCTGTGTACCTATATCGGAATCTGCGACTGAGAGCCAGATCATACCGCTTTTTTATATATTTTTTATTATTGCTGAGAGCCACCAAAACTGCCACCTCTGGCTTTTACGTGTTACCCACGACAACTCGGTTCAGCACGCTAATCAAAACATGGCGCCTCGGAGCCAGCCTGCGCGGCGACAGACGCAGTCGGCCAATGAACATATATATGCCCTGGGGAAAGTTGGGAGGTACATCTCCTTATTCACCACGCGTAGAATGTGTAGCCGTGTGGTAAGTTACTGACGGATTATAATTAGGAGAACTGGTATTGAGTTGCCGGAATCAGAGATACGCGACGAACATGGCTTCGAAGAAATGAACATCTTTTCTTCGCCCGAAGCAGACCTGAAAACCACAGCGAATGAACGAAAATCAGCTCGCACAAACACGGTGGAGGACGAACAGAGCGATCAGGAAGAGCAGGATATGGAAATTGACGATGGTATGTTGCAATTGAGCGATGATAGTGGCCCAAGTAATTGCTTACAATGGCTGACCGCGGCGACTGGTGTAGGGTCTGAAATAGGCCCAGTCACGGCGCTCAAGCTCCAACAAGGCCGTCTTTCCATCCCCCGGGCTCGATCGCCTATCAAGACGCATTTGAATTCACCTGCACGCCAGAACCCGCATGTGGCCCATTCATCTTCGCCTACTAGGGGCGTCATTGTCACTGCCCCCCAACGAAGCCCAGAGCACATAGTAGCTCGTAGGCTTGACTTTTCAAAGTCGTCACAACTCAGACAGCCAATAACCAACGGACCATTGAAGACTAGTGCCGCTAAGGGCCGCAAAGAAAAGTTGACTAATGGCCATTCTCAGCCTACTCATCATCGCGAGGAGCCGACTCTGCGGGTTGATGTTGCCCAAGCCGAAGAAGAAGAGGAAGAGGAAGAGGAAGAGGAGGATGATCCGATGGAGCTTCTTGAGGCTGCGATTGTAGAGTCCGAAGAGCCGGAACAGGAAGAACAAGAACAAAAAGACGAGCGGCCTATGGTTCGAGAGCCCAGAGCGGCAAATAAATCGAAACCCTCCGGCCGCAGAGGTCGTAAACCCAAGGCTATTATTGAGGAAGAGCATGAGGACCGGGCGGAAACGACAGTACCAGAGTCACCCATAGAAGAAAACGAGGAGGATGACGCACCCGTGAAGAAAAGGAGGGGACGACCCAAGGCCGCCGCTCTTAGGCAAAAAGACAAAGAACCAACACCTGTTCCTGACCCTACGCCACCCAAGCCCTCAAAGCGTGGAAGACCAGCAAGGAATTCTGCAGACAATGTAGAAGAGAACGCTGATGAATCAAGGGGTGCGAAGCGGCAGAAGACGGCAGGAAAACCTAGAAAAATGGAACAGAGTGCTTCGTCGAAATCTGTAGTGGAAAGGGAGAAGGGGAAACCGGGACGTAAGCGGAAATCATCGGGCGTCGGTGTTGATTCACCAATGATACAACGTGGCCCGCCTCTGCCTAAAAGTCGTGGTCTCGTGACTGTACGACGAGAAGAAGTCACCGCAATGAAGACAACACGTTCTGGTCGGACATCTTTTAAGCCCCTGGAGTGGTGGAAGGGCGAGCACGTTGAGTATGATGAAGAAGAGGAGAGAGTATTCACTGACTCCGGTAACCGGCACTTTAAGATGCCGACCGTGAAAGGCATTGTGCGTACAGAAGAGGCCCCCAGTGAGCCTGCACATAAACGTCGTGGCCGGCCTGCAACCGGACGAAAGCCAGGGCGACGTAAGTCGGCCATACCGGAAGAGGAGGAAGTTGAGCGCGAAGAATGGGAGTATGAATTAGGCCGCCTGGAAGGTGATGTGGTGGTTTGGAGGCCAGAGCACGAGGTTGACCCGCCAGAAGATGAAGACGAGGTCGAAGTTGATAGGGTGGACTTGGCCATCTCGGAAAACGCGATCCAACTCAGAGACATCAAAGATGCGACGTTTAAGTTTGCTAAGACGCTTACACTGCCGTTCTTTGGGTCAGGAATTGTGGAGTTGCCGCCGGGTGCCCAGAAGAAGACCAAGAATTCCCGTAAAATGCACTTGGCGTTCTTCGTCCACAGCGGTAACGTGCAGGCAATAGTCGGGCAGACCGAGTTTGGCATTGCCAAGGGTGGCATGTTCTTCGTTCCCAGAGGTTTGTTTAGAATTTTGTTTCTCTTACTTCAGTTTGGGTGCTAACAGATGATGAATAGGAAACCAGTATAGCATTCGTAATGAGTCCGACAGTACTGCACGCCTCTTCTTTGCCCAAGGCTGTGAGATCCTCGTCCAACCTGGGCTTCAAGAGGATGAACCCCCGGAATGATCAGAATAGAAGAAGCATAGCTTGTTTGTCGAGTTTTTGCCCTGTCTACCTATGCGAGCTGGTCAAAACGACCTCTTTACTGGGGACGATCGAGACGAATGGTTCAGCTTTGCCAGCACGTCGAGTGAGAGTGAACAATTACTTTCTAAGTTGATGGAAGGGCGTAGAGCAAAAGTATATATTAACGCGCTCCATGTCATATATTGTCTGCGCTGCCGTGATCGATACGGCTTATCTGATCACACCGGGTCATATACGTGGACGTGTACTGGATGAGATGAGATACCTGGATGGTGAGCGGAACTGTGTCTTCAACGATTGAAGCGGCTACAAATCCTCGCAGCACTTCCCGTACTATGTCTAGGGTGTACCTTTTACGCGGAACCGGGAACTTGGGCTTGCTGTAAAAGAAGGTTAGAGGGTGTGCGAGGTACTATCAAAAAGGAAAGGATGGAGGGGCTACTTCAAATGTGGTGGTCACTGCGTTATACGTATATCTTGTCTTGTCTATATGGGCGTTTGTCTGTTGTATCACAATTTTGTGTCGTTTCTTCATTTTTTTCGCGCGCGTTTTATCTATCCGTCTGTCTAACCTAGTCTAGTCTACACTGTATCTAGCCTTTTCCTCTCGCTCATGATACCAACCAACATGCAACAAGATTTTCCAACTCCAAATCAAATCTGGTTGTTCGCCGCTTGCAAAAGGCGAGAAACAGTGTATACGGGAAACAGACAACAACTCGATATTTCATATTAAAAGGAGGACTAGAGCCGGTGTTCAGGGGCTCCGGACACCTGTTTATCGAGTGTTTATGCATAAATCTGTGCACTGCTTTAAGAGCTTCGCCCTTCCTAACACACAAGCATACACGCACGTAAGAGAAGAGAGATAGGGCCACAGCTTGTTCTCGCCCGAAGAAAGGTTCTCGCTAGATATGAGAAGGGGGTATCTTTATTTGCCTATTGCACCCATCATCGCTAATGCCTATGCCATTGCTTCCTGACTTGTATAACATGTAGCGTGTCTGTATTGATACATGTCTGATCCATCCATTCATCCGTCCATCTATCCACTTTACAAATACATTTATTTATTTCTACACCATTTTTCAGTGTAGCAAGTCCCCCGTAGTACTGCATATACCACCCAAAAACGCCAATAGGACGGCCAACTCGAGCTGAGTTGAGTTGGGGGGGCTGGAGATCAGATCCCAGTTAGTACTCCGTAACGAGCACATTCTTTAACTTCCCCATTTCCTTCTCATAGTTTTCTATCTTGCGTTGTGCACTATCGATCTTAGCAGATAGGTAGGCAACGCGAGGCCCGGCTTGAGCGGGAACCTTAGGCAGTGAGCCCAGGAGCACGAGCTCGTTCTCGGCCTTTTCGATATTCTTAGTCTCGATCTTAGTCAGCTCCTTGAGGACTGCGAGGTCCATCTTGGCCACGAGCGTCGAGTCGGAAGCCAACTGGCGGAACGCGGCCTGGTACACCGGTTTGCCGACGACGATGCTGCGCGGACGACCAGCCGCAGAACGCACCGTGATGAGCTCCGCGTTGGCCAGCCCCTCGAGAGCAGCCTCTCCGTTAGGTGCTGTGAGGGAAGAGGCGAAGATGTCGGAGATGATTACCTCGTTATATCGTAGTGTGTCCTGCTTAGAGAGGGCCTTGACGAGGTACCAGGCCTGCTCCATCGACCATTTGTGCTCCCCGTCGCCGGTCGACTTGCCCGGAAGGAGGAACATCTTCAAGATCTCGGCTGCGGACTCCTCTGTGATCTCGGCGACGGCCTGCTGGGGAGATTGGCCGGCCTTTATGCGGCGGGCTAGGAACTCGAGGTCGGTAAGACGCCCGCCGAGTGTGCCGATACAGTCATCCAGCCCTGATAGGTCTGTTATATTCTGGGTCGGTTGCTTTTCCTTTAAATTCTCCGCGTTCAACTCAGCCGACTCGGCATTAGTTATCGCCGCGCCGGCAGTGAGATGATTTTGAACAAATCGTTTGGCTACGTCCAGCGAGAGGTCTCCCAGCGCGACATGCCGGAAGACGCGATCGGGAAGCGGCTTAGATAGGGCCTTCGAGTATGATGAATCGTTGGTAAGGAAAATGACATGAGCAATGTCAGACTGGACAAGTGCCGCAGCCCATTCGGCTATCCTATCATATACGATGGTGTTATCCTCGTTCCGATACATGAAGTTATCGATTACGACCACGGCTCTTTTCTCAGGGTGGGCATCCAAGTATGCATCCGGAGGAAGAGAGGCGTCGGGATCGTTCTTGGATCGACCCTGCAGATCGAGGTCTTGTAAAGCGCCTGCTGTTGTTTGTAGAATCTTTCGTAGCTGCGAGTCCAGTGTCTCCGAGAAGCCCGCCTTCACGCCGGTTGTGCTTTGGATAGCAAGGTCGATCATGCTGCTCATGCTGTTTGCCCATGAGAATATGGGGCGGTAACCGACCTCGGAAGCCATCCTCTTGATGATTGCCGACTCGCCTCTCGCCTCCAATATCCTCTTACAATCGATGACGAGGACGTTCTGCCTGTCCTTGAGCGCCTGCTCAAGTACAAGCTCCTTCTTCCCTGAGCCTCGCGGGCCTTGAACGACAATGAAGGTCTCAGCCGTCTCCATCAGCCATGTTCGAATTTGCTCGATCAGGTCTTTTCGGTCTGTCCAGACGGCGTCCAAGCCAGCTTGTTCTGCCTTTTCTCGTCTGAAAGTAAGAATATCCGATGTTTGTTTTTTGAACCATTTGTACAGCCCACTATTACTAAGGCGAAATCTGTGTGAGACGTGAGCCTTGATAAAGAATGAGCGAATCGGGTCGAAAACCACGACGGTAAGACCGGTGAGCAGGGCTACGAGAACAGGTATGACAATGCGTGGGTGGTTTGTAATCCAGTCCCAGATGCGATGCGGTTTGGTCCTCCGCTCGTAGGAAATGCGGAACTTGGTGCCGAGTTTGCCTCCGCCGAGCTCCTCGGGAACGACGTATCCGTGAAGACAGTTCCGCGCCATGATAGCATCTCTCACAAAAGCAAAGTCGATATAGGCGAACCTGGGAAGAACTTTAGAGTCCCAAGGCTGGGAGGTAATCTCAGAAATGGAGCCGTATCGACGAAACATGCTATACAGGGTCTCTTGTGAAAGCTCGACAGCCTCTTCCCCGGGGTTCTTGGGAACGAATTCGACGCGTAGGCGGCTTTTGGGGAACCTATGCAGATCTTCAAGCCAGGGCACTCCTTTCACCAATCCAGCCTTTATGCCCCGGAATGGACTGAAGAAAGGTTTGATGGGTTTCTCAGCGAGTAATTGGGATATCCTCCCTTCTATCTCTTTCGCCGTTACGCCCTCTGGGTGTTCCAATTTGACGAATGCGCCGCCGTCTTTGAGCCGGGTATGAATCTCGGTCACCTTGACAGGGAGTCCACTGGGTATTGCTCGCTTCACCAAGCTAATAGGATCCATGATACCCAGACTTCGGCTTTGGAACCGCTTCATAAGCCCTGATAGGTCATCATCCGGGCTTAGCCATGGTATTCGTGAGAGGCTGGATAGTCTGAGAGGGAACAAATCTGTCATCATTCAGGCGTAAGCAGCAGCCACAAGAATAGGAAAAACAAGATGATCTTAGTTGGAAGAAGTATCAAGGGCGTACTGTCAAACCAGAGAATGAACTCATTAGGAGCGGTGTATATATGCCCGTCCTTGTCGTCGCGCGTAGATGGGCCAGAGGCAGTGCTCTCCCAAGCTCGTTGGGTTTGCCGCAGCCTCCTTGTCGGCTGGAATGTCTGACATTTGGGAGTGAAGAACAGTCGATTGGGAGGGCTACGAGATTGGAGACTAGGCAAGGACCAGAAACTGGTTACTATGCGTCTCGTTGCCATTTTACTACGGCGAAGGGACTCCTCCCCATGTCCTTAGGAATGGATAGACGCGAGAACCGGTGGTGATATGGCGGGGAGACGTGATTCTAGAATGCGCACGCGCACCGAGTGTTCATGATATCATCGGCCCAGAGGTCTGCCAAGGCCCGAGCTAGGCTAGTAGGCGCTTACCTTACCTATTTTGTACCTTTAGACTTACTGCTGCATCTGAATCTGCTAATAAATCTAGCAACGTCAAAACTTTCAGTGTTCCTGGAAAAATAGCTTAATACCATAAATTCATGCGTAAGATATCTTGAATTTTAAACTATTATTAGTATCCTGCAATTCATGAATTTGGCATGTCTATCAAGCAAGGGTTGACGATCGGATGGTAACGCGGCCGTTTCCACAGTATCTAACTAACTGTATTTGCTAGATAACGGTAGCTTCAGAAATCTGCATTCGTTATCGCTGGATGGGATTGAATTCACTAGAGCATACCATGTAGACATTTACTTGGAATTTACATATGCCGTATACATTTGGTAAAAAGTTTTGGAATGAGTGATCTATCTTGAACGACCTAACCTACACAGATTCCTAAGTTAGACCAGTCGCTTAAAGATAATCGCCCGGGGGTTCAGTGCTTCAACAGGTAGTCAGCACCCCAAACTTGCTCCACCATTGGCCAAAAGTCTCATATTTTCGACACAGCGACAACAGGGGAGCTGCACCTGCATACATACATAACATACATATAACGCAACCCGTACTCTATCTACCCCACGTCCATGCCATCCCCGCACGACGGGAACGCACCTAAGCTGTCTGTCCTATCCCCTCCGCCCTTATCACTGTTTCCAATTGCCTCAGGCGTAGTAGCAACAGGCGAATTGGCAAGTTGAGGACTTCGTCAGGGACCCGAACGATCCCCAGTGCATAACCATAACTACGCGTCCACCTCTCGATTGAAAACAAACGAACAAACAACAAAGAGTAGCGAAGGCTCTCAAGAAAAATATGGGTTGGATCTGGTCATCTGGTGCTGCGCCGAAGGGCGATGCGAGCAGCAGCGCCACGAGTAGCACAAACACGGCAGAGACTCCAGCCAAGGCTCCCGAGCCAGCATACGGCGACCCAGAGATTGCGAAGTTCATGGCACAGATACAAGCAGAGTTCGGCGGCAGCAACAGCAACAGTAGTAGCAATGCCACTGCGACTACTCCGACAGCACCTGTAAGACCGAAAGCAGCGTCCGAGCCAAAGCCGTCTATAGCACCAACCACCGCCACCACATCATCATCATCCTCCTCATGGTGGCCCTCCTGGGGCGGAAGCTCATCATCTACATCTTCGAAAGAAGCCCAACCCTCTATCCCAACAACCGCATCCACATCCTCCCGAACAACGACCCAACCCTCGGCTGAAAGAGGAGAAACACCAGCGCGTCTAGACCCCGTGGCCGAATCCCTTCTTCCCACCACCATGTCCTGCCGCCAGGCCTTCGACCAGGCCTTCCACTGCAACAGTCTGGGCGGACAATGGACGTCCGTGTACCGCGACGGGACCGTGCGATCCTGCAGCGAGCAGTGGGACGACTTCTGGTTCTGCATGCGGACGCGCGCCTACGGGTCCGGTCCGTTGAAGGAGGAGGCCATAAGAGACTACTACCGCCAGAAGGAGCTGCGCAAGTACGGCCCCGGCAATCCGAGCAGCACCGATATCTGGGAGCCGCGGACCGAGAAGTTGCCTCCCGGCGAGAGCTTCAACGGCAGGTATGAGAGGCCGGACGTCAGTGATGAGGAGTGGCGGCTTCAGCAGATTGAGCGGAGGAGGATGGTGCACAGGATGTTGAGGGAGGAGGAGGAGAAGGAGAGGGAACTGCAGAAGCAGAAGCTGCGGGGATCTACGGCGACGTCATGATGGGAGGAAAAGGAAACGTGTGTGGGTGTTTTGTTTCGTGGTTCAAGGTCTAGCAATCACATCACCGAAGCGGAATATCTATCTATCCAAGCGACTTCTCTTTTTATTACTAGGTTAGTTGATTGGGCATATACAGGTATACTTTGGATAGATATCTAGCTCTACATTATGCATAATCACCTTCATCAAACGTAATCATAGTGCAGCAGAAAGCAAGCATCCCCGACCGTCCATACATAACCAGGTGCATATCTTAAGTCCCTTCATGCCAGAGTTGTATCTGCAGGCGCTGCCTTCCTGGTACTTACAGGCTCGGGATGTCGATAATTATTAGTTAGAAAGAAGACAAGGCTAATGCCTACATACACGTACCCATCGTCAAACCTTGCAGCCGAATTTCCACGTCTTAATTTTCTATAAGCTTATATATGTTCAAACCTACGAGTACCTTAAATTCGAATTCGTGCAGAGGTCTTCTAATTCCACCTAACTAGGCTAATTTGTCCCATAGGCAGTAGAAATAGCAGTGTTATGTTTGTTAAGCTCTTCGTGGCGCCAACATGCCATTGTATCTCATCTCATCTAATTCGAACAACTAGTTTGCCCTTCCTACTGCTATCTAGACAAATCCTACCAACCCAGGGTGCTACTCTAGACTATGAGCCTCTACGTAATGCCACTCTCTACAAGTGAACAGGATATATATAGCTAAGTACAGTGTCATAGATGATATTGATGGCATTCTAAGTAATTGGACCTATAGTAGGTTAGTTCAATTATTAGCTCACTAGGAGCTATCTCACTCTGCCGCAGACTACTATGTGCAACTACGATACATGCAACACTTCGAAGATCTGCCTAGAGTCAGGACTACGTGGTACATGGACACTACTTGCGTTTCGATCACCAACATTCAACATCATTAGGCAAATGGAACTATTTTTAGAATTATATCTCATTGCTTTCATTTGGGATGAATCCATACTAAGGTACATCCATGCAAATCGTGAAATCGCAACTTTTGTTCCTGTATCATTACCGCCGAAGAAACTCTAGGCAGAACCGCATTACCCATACCGCCTGTCATGATGCTGTAGACACCAGATAACGCCGTAGAAAAAAAAAAAAACCAAGCAACACATTAAAGGCGCGGAATAATTTAGTCAACCTCCTCGACGGTCGGGCCGTCATCGCCACCGGCGCCGGGAGCACCACCAGCGCCAGGGAAGCCGCCGGGAGCACCGCCGGGCATGCCACCGGGCATACCACCAGCACCGCCGTAGAACTTCATCATGATCGGATTGGCGATACCCTCAAGCTCCTTCTGCTTCTCCTCGTACTCCTCACGAGTGGCCTGCTGGTTCTCATCGAGCCAAGAGACGACGGCATCGATCTCGGTCTTGAGCTTCTCCTTATCAGCGGCATCGAGCTTCTCATCAACCTTGGAGTCACCGAGGGTGTTGCGGAGAGAGTAGGCGTAAGATTCAAGACCGTTCTTAGCACTAATACGGCGGCCCTCGGCCTCATCCTCCTCCTTGTACTTCTCGGCCTCGGCCAACATGCGCTCGATCTCCTCCTTCGACAAGCGGCCCTTGTCATTGGTGATGGTGATCTTGTTGGACTTGCCAGTGCCCTTCTCGACGGCAGAGACGTTCATGATTCCGTTGGCATCAAGATCGAAGGTGACCTCAATCTGGGGAACACCACGAGGAGCGGGAGGAATGCCAGTAAGCTCGAACTTGCCGAGGAGGTTGTTGTCCTTGGTGCGCTGGCGCTCACCTTCGTAGACTTGGATGAGCACACCAGGCTGGTTGTCGGAGAAAGTGGAGAAGACCTCAGACTTCTTGGTGGGGATAGTAGTGTTGCGGGGGATGAGCTTGGTCATCATACCACCAGCAGTCTCGATACCGAGAGACAGGGCAGCCACGTCGAGCAGCAGGATCTCGTTGGTGGACTTGGAGCTGGTGTCACCAGACAGGATAGCAGCCTGGACGGCAGCACCGTAGGCGACGGCCTCATCGGGGTTGATGGACTTGTTGGGCTCCTTTCCATTGAAGTAGTCGGTGATGAGCTTCTGAACACGGGGGATACGAGTGGAACCACCGACAAGGACGATCTCGTGGACCTGGGACTTATCGATCTTGGCATCGGCCAAGACACGGTCGACGGGCTGGATAGTAGATCGGAAGAGATCCTGGCAGAGCTCCTCGAATCTAGCACGGGTGATGGACGTGTAGAAGTCGATACCCTCGAACAGAGAGTCGATCTCAATGGAGGTCTGGGCAGAAGACGACAGAGTGCGCTTGGCACGCTCGCAAGCGGTGCGGAGACGTCGGAGAGCACGAGCGTTGGTGGACAGATCTAAATTCAGGTTAGTTAAATGCCAGTTCTCAACATTTTAGGTTAAAAATGAACTTACCCTTCTTGAATTTTCTCTTGAACTCAGCAACGAAGTGGTTGACGAGGCGGTTATCGAAGTCCTCGCCACCCAAGTGGGTGTCTCCGGCGGTGGACTTGACCTCGAAGATACCCTCCTCAATGGTCAGGAGAGAGACATCGAAAGTGCCACCACCGAGATCGAAGATCAGGACGTTGCGCTCGCCCTCAACCTTCTTGTCAAGACCGTAAGCGATGGCAGCAGCCGTGGGTTCGTTGATAATTCGGAGAACGTTCAGGCCGGCAATGAGACCAGCATCCTTGGTGGCCTGGCGCTGAGCGTCGTTGAAGTAGGCAGGGACGGTGATGACAGCGTTGTTGACTGTGCCACCGAGGTAGGCCTCAGCGGTCTCGCGCATCTTGGTCAGAACCATGGAGGAGATCTCCTCAGGTGTGAAGGTCTTCGTCTCTCCCTTGTATTCGACCTCGACGATGGGCTTGCCACCCTTGTCGATGATCTTGAAGGGGAAGTGCTTCATATCAGCCTGGACCTCAGGATCATTAAACTTGCGGCCAATCAGACGCTTGGCGTCGAAGACTGTGTTTTGGGGGTTCATGGCGACCTGGTTCTTGGCGGCATCTCCGATCAGACGCTCGGTATCTGTGAAGGCGACGAAGGAAGGCGTTGTCCGGTTACCCTGGTCATTGGCAATGATTTCAATTCGGTCATCTCTGTAGACACCGACGCACGAATATGTCGTGCCCAAGTCAATACCGACGGCAGCGACCATGGTGGGCAATGTGTGATGTTGTTGTTGAAGATGAACGGATTAGGAAGTGTAGAAGTGATGGAAAACAGACGAGAGGACGATACAGGAGGGCGTTACAAGATGGAAGTGAGGATTTTGGGTATCTCAGGAAGCTTTGTCTGTTGTGGAATTTGTAGTGTAGAGAAGAGGGAAGAGGTAAGGTTGATTGTGTTTGTGAGTCGTATTATTATACCTGTCAAGCAAGAAGCTGCAACCCCACTAGTGTATTTTCTTCGGAAGCTTCTGGAATTGCCTGGGATTGACTGGGATGTCTGCACCCTCACTGGCTATTTCTAGCTGTTTCTGGCCTAAGCTGGTACAAGAAAATTCTTTTCCGTTGTTTTCACATGCATACAGCCTGCTGGAATACTTTTTACTTGCTCTAGATTGAAATTCGGTGGACTTTTACAGGTAATAGCCTCTGTACTCTACGATTCTATTGAAGTTGTTGGGACCCACAGTAGCTTCTTTGAATGAGGTCACAATATGCCCCGCGTACTCGATCGTAAGGAGGTACATGACTACATCGGTACGTACCCCAGCCTCAATTGCCCCGCCCCCTCCTACCTTACTTGGGCTCTTGGGCAGAAAATTTCGGCAGCCTGGACTGTGGTAGGCTGTACCGACTGGTAGCTTCTAAACTGCTTGAACTTGGCAAGGCAACGAAGAAAAGGACCCCACTCAAATTTTTTGAACATGCGTTGGTTACCAGAGCAGCCAAACACAAGCTTTCCATTGTCTTCCCGTTTGTACCCAAGTACATGCTCTGGTTCTGCAAGCAAGTTCTGCAACGGGGGTGCAGACCAATATAGCTAGCTGTACATCTGTACAGACGTTTGCAGTTTTGATGCCATAGAGCATTAGTAGCTGAGCTACAGTGCCCCTGGTAACATCGGGTGAATTCATACAGTACACGGCTAAGAATTCTATCCTCACGTATACCCAGCTCACACTGGCGCTTCAAGCGCTAATATTCCCAGAAAGCTCAGCCTATTGTGTCTAGGAGACTCTACCTACGCGACCAGCCCAGCCCCCATCACCTGTGTACATACCTTCTCATTTTGTTGCCACACTATATGTACCTAGTCCTTCGTAATTCCTACGGCATTTACCTGCCAACTCCTAACAGAGATTCGAGTGCCTACTACTAGTACCCAGATACCGAGCAATACACGCAAAACTGAGCCTCATTTGGCCGCCGCAGCGCGGTAGAGTGGGGGACCTGGTTGATCAATAACAAATAAAAGCAAAGAGTAGAACATTCTAGGGTGAACTTGACCCAACTGAACTGAGACATCGAACTGGGCGCAGACTTCGATTTTCATATCCGATGCATCCGATTTGATTTGAGTAATTCTGTTTAACATTAATCCCACAAGCAAACTCTAGTAGCTACCAGAAAGCACACGAAAACGTACCAACAATACCGCACATCTGCACACTAACCTTAGGTAAGTGGTAGTAAGCATTCTATCCAAATGAGTTTGCCATTTATCGCCGAGCTCAACATGTTAATTACTTATGTAAGCATGTTCATTTCGGCCAACTTGATCAAGAATCATTATACACGAACTCACCTAAGGTTCCTAACAAGGCATATAGTTAAATAAGTGTTTATCTAATCTCGAGCGTCGTTGCTGTCGAACGTAAACATGGTGAAGATGCAGAAACGAGCAAGAAGGAGACCAGCCATGTACTTCTGATTTCTTTCCTCCCCAGTATGTGGGACTTTACTCACAAAGAATATCTCTGACCCCAACAGCATTTCTAAGAGACAGATCAAACTAATATGGTAATAAAAACGCTTCTATACTATATATTTCGCAGTTCCCAAACAAGGCTTGAACAGAAGATGGGGCGTTATCTACAGGCTACACGTACCTATATCGCGCTTCTCCAGCCTTGTCCTCTCCGGCCGACAGCGTTTGTTTGTGCGCGCGCGTGTGATCGATATTCTATACAATACTGGCATGTTTTGTGCGGTTACATAGCTGTCATTCTATCCCTCGGACTTGAACCATTGGTGACCTCTTCCTTCTTTGCATCCACTGGAAAACATTAACAACCACAATATGCTTACCGCATAGGAACTGAACCATAGCGCCTCTTATGGGATTACTTGTCACTCCTGCGAATTTGGGGGCTTGTTGATCGTGATGAAAAGCAATACGCAAGCACCTTAACGTTGTCTATAACAGCGTGGATGGCTAGTTAGGAGAGAAAGTGAGAGAGAGAGAGAAATACATAAATCAACAACAATAAGAACTATATAGCCCTGCTTTACACTAGTTATTATGGATTACTTAGTGTTACGAAATATTCTGCCTCAGCTAAGCTTTATGAAACCACAAAGGTTGTTACACAGTTTTGATAGTGCTCCGAATGATGTTTTGCCCGGGGCGGTGGCCGAGCTGGTCCAAGTTCTTTTCTCCCAAAAGCTATAATGTGGGATTTGGTGCGTTTCATTGTTGACTATACCTGTTACTACATGCAGACACTGGCCGGGACGGCCCATCCTCTGGTTGCGGACTCTTAGCCAAGATCTTTGGTATCTGGTGCGGCAATTCAAAGTGTCATCGTGGACAGTTAGTAAGCAGAATGTAATGCCTTGCTAATAGCAGTCTCTGCTATCGTGATATGCGAAAAGGCCGAGTCTTACACGTCTGTGTTGTTAGGTGTGCGTATATCCGGCTCGGCGATCAGATCTAGCGGAGCCGGAGGAGCTAAAAATACCGAAACGCGGCGCGCTCTCTTTCTTTCTTTACCGCCTCTATCTGATGCTCAACAAGTCCCATGACAGAACGCAACTCTGCCGTAAAATCAACTTCCCTTTGTTTGCCTTGAGCCCGATTGTATTTCCGCTTTCTGTTTGGACTAAGATGACCGAGAGGCTCGCGATTGACAATTTCAGCCCGCTCAAAGTCGACAATCATGGCATTGCCACTATTGGCATCATATAACACGTTGCGTGGTTCAGCATCGCAATGGAGGACCCGCAAGTCGTGAATCGCCCCAAGTGCCGCGCCGACCGCAGCAACGATAGAGTCTGTGTCAACTTGACTAGACATAGTAAACAAGGGACGTCCAGCCCAGCTAAGAAACAAAAGGTGTGTGTGAACACCACCCCGGTAATAAAGAGGCAGAACCAAGTTCACGATGCCAACACATACAGGAATATACCGCCCCTGAATACTCCGCAGCTGGTCATACACCTTTTCTTCATGTTGCAGGCGGCCCAGGTGTCCTTTCTCTACACCTTTAGCGACGAGGGTGTAGCCGTGAGAAGACAGCCGGATTTTGAAAAGCGCCCCGACAGATCCGGCCAGGTACATTGGGATACAGTCAGCATCTCGGCCGCGATCTCTGGCCATCTGGGCTCGTATGAGGTCCAGAAACTCCGATGGGGTGATGTGCTGTTGCTGATGGTCGCTCATGTTAGGGCATTCGTCGTCCATAGGCCCACCGTTTGCCAGTCCGGACAAGCACTTTTGAGTGCAGAAAGGCCGGACACCAATTTTCATGTGGGTACCTTTGTGCATCTGTTGCTCGGCTCTGCCACTTGTCCCACCAGTACGACGAGACTGCTTTGCGTCCCTAGCTGTGATATCCGTCAATGTAGGTGCTCTTTTAGAGCGTCCGCGTCGAGAAGAGGAATGGGGAGGGGGGCCGTCTTCGTCTTCGCCCTCATCATTGTCTTGGGGTGGGTGATCACTTTTTGCTGGTCGACAGCCGGAGTGTATCTTGCCGGAGCGTGTTTTGATTGGCGAACGCTTGAAGTCTGTTTTCCAGTGTCCACCCTTATAAGAATAAGACTTAGGTGTCTTACGGTCAGATTCAGGGATGTCTCGTAACACGTCCTCAAACTCTACAGCCCAGGTGTTCAGGTGTTTTGCACGCTGATACCAGGTCTGCTCCGGCGGGGGTGCGAGGATGGCCTGGAGCACAAAAGCAAACGCTTGAGCCGCAGCAGTACGGTGAAGGCGATTCTCGTCGTCCTCTAGGACATCCAGACCGGGCACACAAACGGAATAATATACAATAGACGGGTCCTCGGGGATATGTAAGAAAACGAGTGTCTCTCCGGTACACACGTAGCCGTGCTGGAGATCGTTGTCGATCATGTACGAGAATAGTTGGGTAATAACAGCAGTGATTAAGCGTTTGGATGCGGCAGCAAAGCCCGCAGAATCCTGGTTGATCACATCACGTTCCGGCTGTATCTCCTCTGTCAGACCGGCCACAACCTGGTCCCTAGTCAGCTTGTGCGGCGCCTTAAGCTCGATCGCAAGCGCTGGGACAATTATGCCCTCTGATTTTTTGTATAAGCAGAATCTGTCGGCAAGGACGTTCTTGCGTCTCTTGGCTGGGGCCTGTGAATCGGAACGAGATCGCCTCGGCGGTGGGGTTGTGGGTTCAGTACCGATGCTTTCGTCAATGGTCATATGCCCGACCGTGTTGTCAAGGCTCGTGGTGGTTCCGTTCGTGTGGCTCTCGAAAGTGACGTATCCATCGAGGCCGAGGTGTTCCCGTAGTTGCACATCATCAAACGCCGCTTGCACCAGTTTCAGGACGGCGTCCTCGACCGTCAACTGGTGGAAGAACTCAAGGTCCTTTTCGCTAGTGATGGGGCGGGCTTGGAGTCGGTTTTCAATACTCTGGAAGTCGCCCACACTTGGAAAGAGTGGCTCCGAACAAAAACGCGTGCCAACCGATATCTTATTCCAAATTTCCTCCTGTAGTGTCTGAAAGTCGTCCCACGGAATGATGCGTCGAGGGTAAAGGCGGCCGGCCGGCTTTGTAGTGTCGCCCCTTGTGGTGAGCTTTTTGTCGGTTACTACATTGATACCAAGAACGAGCAAGTGAGAGGCTTCGAGATATGGCTGGAGCGGTTGGGGGTTTATAACTTTTTCAGCCTCTTCGCGTCCGCGGCGTTCTTCTTCACGTCCGCGGCGTTCTTCTTCGGCTCTGCGTTCCGCTTCTTCTCGTCCGCGACGTTCTTCTTCTCGTCCGCGACGTTCTTCTTCTCGTCCACGGCGTTCTTCTTCGATTCTGCGTTCCGCTTCTTCTCGTCTGCTACGTTCTTCTTCGACTACCGCGCGCAGTCTAACAAGCTCGTCATTGTCCATAGAGGCGGCCGTAATGTAGGTAGACACGCCAAAGGTCCTACCTAGTTTACCGACGTGACGCGACGTGACGCGACGCGAGCTAAATGGGGCACTAAGTATCCTGGCTACGTATCATACCTAGGTATTGGTATTACCAAGGAAGATTTCGTACCTTTATCTTCACTGCAGCTGTAGATCTAGCTCATTGCTGTTCCACGCTGCCAAAGGAAGAACACCGCTCTCCATTTGTAGTTATTTCAGACTTCAGACCAGTCAGCCAGTTATACAGCAGTTGGTGCCCAAATCATGCATTCTGCCAAGACTTCCTCTACTGAGCTGCCCAGTGCGTCGACCTATTACCCGATTAGGCAACTGGGCTATCCTTACATCTGTACTACAGTATGTAAACTAATTTACCCTCGCACTCACATCTTGCACCAATTCATGTATCTAGAGAGAGTTAACGGCTTCGAGATCGGCCAAAAGTAAAGCAGAGGCAACAGTGAACGTCACTATATCAAATACGTGTTAGGCTAAATATTGGTTAAAAGATATTAATCTAGAAATCCCAGTTATACTACTAATTTTGTTATATGAAATTTTATTTTTGGAACATATTTATGTCTATGCAGTGTTTGCATACAATTATTAGCAATTAAAAAGGATATAGTTAACTAGTAGTTACCACTATTAAAGATATAGTTTAAAACACCTACTATCTATAATAGTAAGTTGACTTTAAAAACGTAGACCTACAGATATTTTAAGTACTTTTTACAGCCTATTGCATAATACGGTCAGAGAGAGAAACTAAGTATCTCTACCGCCCGAGGAATATCAAGGCCAGCCATGACTGGAAAATGATACCACCAGGACCGGATTGACTGTTATGGCTACCGCCTAAAACTCTCTTTTCCCTTATCTAATAACGTCATATAGTAAGGCAAGAACCTGTATACAACTCTAGGTAAGGTACTTAAGCCTAGCAAACATGCTCAATCTTCTCGGGCCGCCCATCCCTCTGTCCCAGATCCGTCTTGAGCACGCGCCCAAACAACTCCAGCAGCACCTCGAAGCAGATCTTGGTGATGGCCGGGTCGTAGCGGCCCTTGCTGAGCTCGTCGCGGATGAAGGCGTGCTGCGCCCACGCAAACTCGTGGAAGCTGAAAACGACGCCCGCGTCCCGGAGCTTCCGGCGGATCAGGTCGCGCCCGCCGTCGGGGACGTGCGTGTCCTTGATGCCGAAGATCATGGCCACCTCGCCCTTGATCTCCGCCAGCTTGTCGATCGTGTGATTGCTGTCCGGGGGCGCCTCCGCCGACGTGTTGGCCTCCGAGTAAGGCCCCAGCGTCCGGCTGTGCACGTCTGTCGCGAAGTACGTGACGCAGGCGCTGATGCGGGGGTCGAGCTGTTACATAAATAGGGTATTCAAGTAAGCCAGTTTGTCTTATCTAGGGTTCATTTCTTTTCGTATAATTCATCATCTCATCAACCCGAAAGAAAGGGGGGTTCCTCTTACACTGGCACGCAGAGCAAGATGGCCGCCTAGACACATGCCGGTCGTGCCTATCAAGCCCGTGCATGTCGGCAGGCTTAGCAAGTAATCAACCGTCTTATAGGAGTCCTCATCATAGGACTGTAGCGTCTATCACCGAGAGAAAAGAAGAAAGCACATAGTGTTAGCCTAGCTAGCTGACAAAGGGCAGTATCGGACGCATGCGGCCGGCTTGCCTGCGTACATACTTTCTTCACTTTCCACTCATTGCCTTGGTCTGTACCAGGTACATCGTACGCCAAAGGTTCGGGACCGGTAAAGTCATGGTACGACGAAGGCGCCGCCACGATATAGCCTTGCCCTGCGATCTGGCGCGCGAACCGTGCTACCGGCCCGGTTACTAGGTTGTTGCTTTGTTAGTCACGACAGGTCTTCGATTTGGGGGATGTGACGTGATGGAAAGAAGGTATTGAGACTTAGGCCCTAGTCGTACCTTGATAGATCTCGCTGAATAGCACTATACCTGGAAATCGGCTGCGAAAATCCCCATCAGTGGTGGCTCACTCCTGGATTTTCCTCATTGCCAGACGACGCAATCCACTCACGCATTTGGGTATTGGGGAATGGTGGGGTGGAAGACGAAGATTCCTATACTGGAAGTTAGCACCACACACGAGTTAAATTGTGTTGGTATTGGCATTTACTCATGGAAGTTTCCTTCCCGTCCACCTTCGTCTGGACATCTGCATGGCTTTCTTTGATCAGCATCTTGGAATTGCTCACTTATTATTTGATTATCTAGTTAACTGGGAAGGACAGGCACCCGAAGTAGGAGCGCACTTTACCCCACTGTCATGAGATGACATTATTGAGACTAGTGAGGGGCCCCAAAATCCAAAAAATCGGGGCTGACTAATAAAAGGCCTAGTAAGCTTTCCTCTATGTGGGAAACCTGAAGTGTTGTAAAGCTCAATGAAGAGTAACAAAACCGCTCCAGTAGACAGCTAGCTAAGTAGATATTTATGAATATATATAATTGTATTATTGTATTGTAATATTGCGATGGTATACTCATTACGCTCCCCGTAAAAGCGGATGATGCGGGACATGTCTTATAAATGAGGCACTTGGGCACTCTGCAATAGGAGGTTCACAATGCTCAAGAAACCTTCTCCCAAGATAAAACCCTACATTAAAAGTTAGCGAATCTCTCAATTATGAGTTATCTAGGCATTATTATAAATTCACTCACCGACGCCAACACGATGAGCGGAGTGTCCTCTCTCTTGAGATAAACCCTCCAGTACCAACTCATCAAGCCGCCTATCGTCCTCGCCAGCGTAAAAGATGGTACATTGTACATGCCTAATTTCGAGATCAGTTCATGTGATGTGCCGACGAAGACAACGGTATTCGGTGGACTTACCAACTGCAACAGCAATACCACCGGGAATATATGCGTGCCACTTCTTGCCCGTGCCTTTTGTCCTCAGAACGGTGAAGACAGCAAATATGACAGCAGCCCCTATCGCGAACTCACGCGCCATGTGTGGCAGGCCCTTGCCCGTGACGAGTCTGGCAGTGAAGATCCATACATATGCCGTAGGGACCTGGAACAAGTCACCGGGAACCTCATACACGGCCGTATAAAGGCGGTATATCCAGGCGCTGACAACGGCACCGACAGTCGCGCCGATGATCTGACCCCAGAACTGGGCCTTGGGCGCCGCACCGAGTAGATGACCCGTCTTGAGGTCCTGCATGAGGTCACCGGCTTGCAAAGCACCCGCCTCGGACACAGCGCCCGCAATAAGGTTGATGAGCACGCTGGCCTTGTTCGTCTGCGGGATGATGAGAGCGAAGAAGAGCTGGGCGATCTTGCTGATGCCCGATACCGGGTTCAAGTCGGTTTCGCCCAGCGCCCGCACTCCCATTATACTTAACAGCATGGCCATGAACACGGCGATGATGGTACCGTACAGCGGCACAAGCTCCCCGAATGTGATGTGGATGCTGACGATGCAGAAGACCACCGACACGACAAGCCCGATACTCACTGTTTTTCTCCCCACGAGCTGCTCAGGAGGGGCGTCGTCCTGGTCCCATTCTTTCAGACCATGTGAGTCGAGGGAACTCACATGCCCACGGCCATGACTAGATCCGCCACCAGGTGCATCCGTGCCCGATGTCGAAGGCCGACTATTAGCTGTATCATCCCCAGATACAGCGGTGTAGCCCGTCGGTTGACGCTGAAAGAGACCCCGTAGGCCGCTATGGTCATATCTCTGCTTTAGGGTTATGACTAACCCAGGTCCATGTTCGACGAGGGGACGGAAGGCGATGTAACCGAGGCTGATCACCGCATCCGCCAACATGATTGCTAGGGAGGTCCAAACAATCCATCCCTTGCTGCCAGTTTCCCAGTCATTGATTGGACCAGGCGCCCAGCCCTGATACTTCGCCAGGGGCGACAGGATACCCCAGCCTATTATGGCGCCCAAGAGCATGTGGATAGTTGTCGCCGGTCCCATTATGATACCTTGGCCAACGTAGGCGAAACTTGGGTTCAGTGTCCACAACCAAGTCTCCGCAGCGACAGTGCCAAATATTGGAAGATTGCGCAAGATGGGAATAAAGTATGTGCACAGAGTATAGACGCCCGATATCCCAAAGCTGATCAACAATAGCTTGATGTTGTCTGCCCAGCTGTGTTTTTTTTCTGGCATACTCTGCGAGGAGCTCATGGCCGACTCTCCACGATCCTCTCCATCGTTCGCCACTTGTGCTTCTACAAGCGGCCGGTTTTCTAAGGCGAGACTTCCGAACGTTGCAGCTTTAGAGGAATCCAATGCTCCGCTATTCTGAGTGCCCTTGCCATGAAGGACACCGATCAGCACAGCCGTGCTAAAGCCGCTTGGGAATTTCAACTGCTCCCTTATGATGACTTGACGTCGCCTTCGCTGAAGAGTAAGCACACGTTGATGTGATTATAGGGTCATTCCATATGGTCATTTCGACTTACAGGGGAACGGCAAAGACGACACCAAAATAGCAAAGGCCAAGAGACCATATGATCAACTTTGCCATGCTGAGGTGTATCGGCCCCTGTTCTGATGATTTCAACAGGTATTCCATGGCGGGCAACTAGGAGCGGGCCGGATCAGTCAGCATTTAACAAAATTTCCACAGCAAATGAAGCCTAAATCATCCACGTCGAGTCATATTGACGCCCTTCAACCCCTTCTCCAGGATAAATTGAATAAGACAGGACTCACCACGCCCACGAAACCACATCCCAGTGGCATGATTGCCATGCCTCCAGCAACAGACTGCACCAGCACATTCTCGACAGGCGAGAAGGGAAAGCTCAGGTGCCGCGACAGGGTGCGAAAAATGCCAAAACCCAGCAGACTCGCAGGCATAGTCATCATGCTGACCCACCCGGTCTGAAGGCCGAAGTACATGTTTGAGAAGACGATGACGAGCCCGACTAGCAAGCCAGCCGCCACGCCGCGGAGGGTGAAGTGGCGGCCCTCGGGGAGATACTTGACGCCAGGCTCGTCCTCGCCCTCGACCTCCCTGGCAGCGGATGTCATCAGTCTAGTCGTATCCGCGACCTCCATGTCGGATTCGGGCCGCACATCTGTTGGGTTGGTTCCTCTGTCTGGTGCCATCTGTCTAGCGATGACGAACCGTGTAGTTCATACGTATTCAGGTACTAGTACAACCGAGATGAATATAAGTGTTGATAATGGCAGGGTTCCTCAGTTCGTAATTCGTATAGGAAGATCAAGTTTGAGAACGGAGCAAAACATAACAAATAAAGACGGAGAACCCGCAGGGTATGTTCACTGATCGGCAGTTGACCCCTTGTGAGTCGGATTGATGACCAAGCGGAAAGATGTCATAGGTGGACCACGCTATGTTAGATGGCACCGGCTCCCCCATAGGTTGACAGGCTGATAGCGCGTAGCTAGCGGGCTTGGCTAGACCCACAGTTGCCCTCAGCTTTGTGCTGAAAAGCGTGCCAAGATATCCCTTCATTGTTCATCTCAAGTTAGATTTGTGCAACGCCAGCATCATATGTAATTAACTACATGTCGACAACTTTTTGTCGTGAGAGCGATTTACAGATATCTATCTAATGAGGGGAATCAAAACCATTACGGCTTTAGGAATTATATATAGAATGAGGCTTACTTAAAAAAATTCACTAAGTCACATTTACGTGTCATGTTCTCACTGACAACCATGCTAAGGCTAGGTAATGGGTAAGAGCAGAAAACCGTGCAGAGTTTATATGTATATCTTCTCGGCTACATCCAAAGCCGCAAATGAGGACATGTTGAGTATCTTCTTAGCTTGTAGTTCCAATAAATAAACCCAAAATACCTGACCCTAAAACCCCAACATCAGGAAAGTTAAGTCCTCTCACCATGCCACCTTCAACAGTGAAACATATCTCAATATAGGCATTATAATATACCCATCTCACTCACTCACTCCTCCTCCTTCAATAAGCTCTCAAGGAACGCAAAATTCGCCGTAAGGTTCGCCGCAGCGCTCACCTTTAGCCAGCTATTCTCATAGGCCTCCCTATCTTTTCCCTGGCCGTCAAGACCAAGCTCACCGCCGAAGTTGCCAACCAAGTTATCAATCGTTGTGGCAGGTTTATCTCGGCACAGGCCGCAGAGGATGTTCTTTACCCCCTGCTCGCCGAAGCCGGCGTAGGGAAAAGCGCGCATGACTTCCCTGAACTCTTCGACCGTGATCACGGGGCCTATGACATTGGCGGTAGGGTTGCTAGGGTTGGCGGAGGACTGTGGGGAGAGGGAAGAGGAGGATGAGGGATCTCCCCAGGGATTTGCAGGGAATGCCGGTCCGGTGAAGTCTGCTGTTATGCCCAGGTGTGCTGTCGCCACCTCCAGGGATCCGAAGGGGGCGATGGATCTTGAGGTGTGCACTAAGTTAAGTAAGCGAGATGATGGATGAGTTGGATATTTATTTCCTTGAGAATTTCCCAAAATCGACTACAATCGTGAGATCGAGTAAATAAGATGTGTGGGGAAAGACGGGAAAGAGAGAGAGAGAGAGAGAGACGGGGGGTGAAAAAGGGATAGGAAAAAAAAGAAAAGGAAAGGAAGACTTACAAGCAATAGCGTACCAAACCCTCTGCACCCTCTCCAGGCCCCAGTCCTCAGCTCCTTGGCCCCCATCTTTTACATACCTCTCTAGGAAGCCGCGCGCGAGGTCCGCGCCGTCGACCTCAAACCGCTTATATGTGGACAGTAACTCTTTATTCGTCGCCCAGCCCATGTCGTGCAGGATACACGCCAGCACCACGACCTCGGGATCTAATTCTCTGGTCCCGCCGTCTGCTTGAACAGTAACATTCTCCTTCTTGCCGTTCTTATTGTTTTTGTTGTTCCCTGCTTGTGCTGCTGTTTTGAGGAGGAGCGGGGGAAAATCGAGTTTCTTAGCCAAGATGAGTGCCCAGTACGCACTGCGCACGCTGTGGTTGTACACGGCCTCGGTTGTGTGGTCCTTGGCGTACGCGAACGCCGCGATCGTGATGGGGGAGTCTGGGAACGAGACTCCGCTGACGCGCATATCTGGGAATGGAGATGATGATGATGGTAATGTGGGTGCCATGGTGAGTACCTAGTAGGCGCTTGATGTATAAGAGAAATTGGAAGTTGATCCCGAATGTTTATATACATAAGTATATATATATGTTTTTATGTGATGGCTGCTGCCCGCGTTTTGACGTTATGATAATATGGTATACCTATGCGATGCGACGCGGGATATAAGGCAGGCAAGCCCCCAAATGAATGATAAGAAATGCTCCGATCCCAGGAAGAACGCTTGGCCGATAAGGAGGAAGAGAGAAAGAAGTTTAGAGAATATATGAACGAACACACGACGTATCCAATCACGTTGCCTAACACTCAAGTTAGAAGTATGGAATTTACGACTGCACAGTTCGTCTACTTTGATCCTGAGGGAACAGTACAACCTGCCTTTGCAACGATATGGTATATCTATATCTACAGATATGCGTGCGTCGGCCATTCTCTCCCAACCTTATCCGGCGTCTAGATTCTCACTAAGTGTTCAGGGCAACCTAGAGCATCTCAAAAAGGAAAACGAAAGAGGGATGAAAAAAAGAAAGAAAAAATAATTATAGACTAACCAGCTTCCAAAACGCTCATTCGATACGCGGACAGCGTATTTTCACGCCCTTTCAATTCACAGCTTCTTCCCTTGAAGCTCGGCGAGCCCGGGGTACCGATCCATTTTAATCGGATTGGTACGGAGTGTGACATAATTCATAATTCAGCTAGGGGAGCATTCCGTTGGCGCCAAAAAAAATTAAAATTTAAGAAATTAAAAAATAAAAGAAAATATCAGCTTACGTATCTTCCCCTATCCATAATTAGGTATTATCAATTGGATAGGTAGGTAGCCCAAATAGTGGCTGCGTTGCTTTCCCGCGTTGTTTCCCCGCGTCTACTTACACGTACGCCGAGAGTGCACGGATCAGGCCCCGTATCGGTCGTACGCCGAGCGATTGAACTGGGAAGGTGAGAAGGTGGTCGTGTTATGGAAATTAACATTAAACAAGTAGGTATCGGCATTGTCATGCTGAACACGAGATGATTTCCTCGGCCTCCTCCTATATTCACCCCCAAGAGGAGAACTGGTGATAGCAACTCAATACTGGCATGATGTGTTACAAAAAGTATACTACAACTACACACTGTCTGACCATATTCTCCACATATTAATACGCCAGAAGGAACAATTATCGACGCTCCTGAATCCACTTCCTAGAATCCAAATGAATCCAGTAAAGAACTTGCGTCGGGTTCCTCGAACACGCTCGCGGGCGGTTTAACCCCGTGACCCCCCGTTTTAATATCCCCGGGCACGGTCGGAGTCACGGGGATATCCTGCACAATCAGTGAGCTACGACGCCGGAGCAGCTTAGTCGGGTCGACAATGTCGCCACTGAAGCCTTGGCCGGTCGGGGGGTGCCGGAGGAACTCCCAATTACGGACTGCCCGATTAGTCAGCACTCGAACCATTAACAACGGGGATCGATGGCGCGCTTACCGAGGTCAAGGCCCAGCAGGTCGCAGCCCATGCGATCGTAGAGTCCTGCGTTATGTATCACAAAGTCCCATTCTATTCGAGGCGTCACCTTGGATGCGCCACGGAGGGTCAGCAGACTCTTTTGCCGTAGCTGCGAATATAGGACGATCAAGGCCGGGTCATCAGTCAAAAAGAGCTTGGCCTTGAGATCGGGCAATCCTGGCGTATCTAGGAGGGTGAAGACGGGTGTCTTGTCACATCTCATTTAGCTTGCGAAACAGGGCTTTTCTCCTTCGAGGATATTTAACTTACTATAAGGGCTCGGACAGCCATGTCCCTCCTTTTCAGCATCCAGAATGCCCATGAAGCAAGCCACCGATTCCCTTCTTGCGCTGCCACAGCCAGAACCTCGTTTTCCAATAACCTTGCCAGAACCGGGCCGGCGTCGCCCTCGTAGACTCGAGCAATAGCTATGGCAAGTTGTAGATCCTTGATCTGGTTCAAACAGACATTAACGGCATCCTGCAAGCGATCGGCTAGAAGGAAGAAGGCGGCCGCATATTCTATGCTTGGTATTAGTAAAGGGCACAGCAATATGGTACACTATGCACTTACGAAAGCGACGTTTGCTAAGAAGAGCATATGCATTCTTCAGCGCTGTTGTTCTCCATTTAGGATCATCGAAGTTATTTGCCAACAACCGTTGTGTTGCTGCTTGCTCCTTATTCCAGCTGGCTATGCGCCACAACCCTTGAAGTATTGTTTTCTTCTTTAGAGCAAGGTAGAATAGACTGCAATCAACCGGGTTTTTCACTTCGCTCTTCGCATACTCATTACGGGCTATGATCTCGAATTGACTTTTCTGTGCGAGAATCCTCAGTCCAAGCTGAACAAGGGAGGGGATATATCGCGAACGGCTAAACTCACCACAGCATTGGCATCACTTAGCCACATGAATATGCCACTCTCACGAGCATTCTCCCACAGCATTGTCCCATGATAGTTGCGAGACACGAAATCCAACAAAATGTCCTGGCTAGTCGAGTGGTACGCCCAGTTGGTTTCTCTCCAGGACATGTGAATTTCATTGACCCTCCCCTTTCGCAAGGCGTGTTGCCGGAAGAAGACCATGAACCTGTACCCATTCTCATCGAGGGACCTCCGTTGCTTTTCCACAAAGCCGGCACACTCTACGATATCGACTAGTTGAATTTGCTCATGGCCAGAAAGTTGTGGTAGCGGTATTCTCTGAAGCTTTTCACAAATGCTAACCGCGACTTCTTCCGTAAAAACTTCGTCATCATCGTCGAGCGACGCTCGGTTTCCAATATATGATTGGTTTTTGGCGTCGGTGCCAGCAGCGAACTAAGATATTAGCGAGAGCATATGGAGAGCTCTTAGGAAGACTCACAGGATCGCTCATGTAAAACTCGGCTAGGTCAAGGCCTAGATAGTCATCGATTTCGTCGCCTTCAACGTGATATTTCAGGGTGTGATTCAAGGCGGAGAGTATCCGTTTCACAACCTTATCCTTTCCAGCCAGGATGCACTGACTGACGAACTGCGGGTGGAATACGGGCAACGGCCCGTTAAGCTTCTGTACTACTTCGAACAAATCTTGAGGTATGGATTTTTTGTGTGTTGTTCGTACGCTTGTAACGAGCGAGCTCGTTTCGTCGAGTTTCCTGTCATACAAGAATAACTGATTACCGGCACCGATTATGAGACTGCCATCGTTCAGCCACGTCGAGTCACCAATGGGGTGTGGCGTAAACTCCCTGATACTGATCTCCCGGACCGGTGCCCAGGCCGGTCCCTTATTCAGGTAGTCAAAACGCATTTGCGAAAGCAGCACCACCCTATACGGGAAGCCCACCGCAAGTATAGACTGCAGGTCCGGTGTCGATGTCCAATCGAGATCTTGAACTGTGTTATGGCTCTCGAAATCTTGTTGGTATTCTAACCGCGCACCTCGGATGTCCCAGATTGTCACTGCCGAGCGGTTTTGATTGACAAGTGCAGCCTTCTTCATCGCACTACCGCTGACTAGGGCAGGGTGGGGGACGCCTGTTTCCATCGAGGATGTTGAAAGCCATTCAACCCGCTTTCGCGCCCCATCAACCCTAGCTGCCCAGAACTCGACGCGGCCGTCGTATGTATAGGAGACTGCCACATCACGGGCAAAAACGTCAAGAAATCCAGATATGATCGGTTTTGAGCCGGCAGGGTCTACGGGCAGCACGTACGCAAGGTCTCCAGCACCGTGTAGTTGGAAGGCACAAAACTCCTCGATAGCATATTCGCAACCATTGATGCTTGCTGCATTGGCACCAGTCTCTAAGGGGAGGCGTATTTCCCAGACTATGCCCTGCTTCTCAGACGTGATCGTGGCGACATGAGCAACACCAGCATCTTCAATTTTCTGCCGAGGTAGTACTAAGACGCAGAGAGGCTTGCCAGCAATGTCATACTTGCAATCCCCAAGTAATCTATGTACAGGGGTTCTGCAATCCCATACTGAGATAGTGTGGTGGTGGAGGAGAACGACGAAACGGCCGCCCCTTAGTAAACAGATTCGATGGATATGTCGTGGCTCCGTCACAATATTGTGGCGGAGCAGCATACCCCGTTGATGGTTCCAGACGACGGTTTCGCCCTTCTCGGTCCGCGACACTATGGCGCGCCCGCTGAAGCTCCGGACGATTTTCTTGATCGGGCCAGAATGTCCAGCCCAGGTGGCTCGGTGGGTTACTCGACCGGAACTGGGGGCTGGATCTAGGAGACTGGCAATGTTACTCTCGAAGACTTCCACCTTCCCGTCCAAGTGATGAAATAGAAAGTGGAGATGCCCTGAACATTTGTTGCAATAGCTTAGAATCTCGACATGGGAGGGCGTGCCGAAGGGGCCGAGGAAATCAAAATCCTTTGATTTGACGAAGGCGACATTGTCGATATTATTAGCCGCTCTGGGCTTGCTACTGATATTCTCCAACGCCCAAGCAGACATACTTTTGCGACCATCGAAAACAACACATATTTCCGTGTCCCTATTAGCAATAGATAACAGGTACTGGAGGGCCACATCCTCCTTTTCCCGGCCATCTCCATTTTCTTGGACCACTCTCTCTGTCGCATTCGCGAGGTCTCGTTGACTAATAATAAAGGCCCATCTGCTATCCTGGTCGTGACTATTAGGATCTGGTGGTATCGCGCCTCTCAGATCGAGCTTCCCCCAAAGGCGAAGTGACGGACTGGTATACCCCTCCGCGCCGGTCCATACGCGCAACGTACTGTCGGCACAGAATGTGTATAGAACGTTCTCGATTGTCTGATTGACGTGGAATGGTTTGCGCCATTGTATACTTGTCACGGCCCGGGGATGTGGCAGATAGCCGTACTCGAAGTGAACTTCTTCAAAGCCGAAGTTCAATCTGCGCCATATTTTAACTAAACGGTCGTGGTAGCCGACAGAGGCAATACAAGACGAGTCGTATGAAAGGAGGGCAGACTTGGCTGGGCTTGCCAGCTTTTGTTCCCAGTGGCAGCTGGGAGGTGTTGATGCGGTGTCATAAAGCCAGAGCGAAGTTCGACCGACAAGAAGCTCTTCGGAGCTACCCCATGAAAGTGTAGCGGGTGTCGAGGCTGTTTCGATCTCGAAGGAAGCCTGTAATATCCACTGCTTCTGGTTAGTACGCCCCTTGTTCATTCATCGTGACACAGCACTGGGCTCAGACAAGCTTACCTTGAGCGAATCATCTGCATGCCCTAACGGTCGGTATATCCTGACGGTCGCATCGGTGCAAGCTGCTATCTTCCCTGACGATTCGTCAACGGCGACGGCTTCAAGTTTGCGATCGTCATCGTCGTAAATAGTTTGTATTAATGTGCCGGGGTTGCAGAGAATGGAAATGGCATTTCCAGTAATGTACACGACGATCCGCTTGCCGTCCCAGTATCCAGTCGAGATAGCTTGAAGGCTAGCTTCTGGTCTCCCCGGAAGGACGCCCTTCATACTATCGGCGCGTCTCGTTATTATATGATAGCATTGCTAAGCGACCTAGTCGTGAGTGATGAGTGAGTAGTTATGTCGGGACGAGAAGCGCGTTTAGCGATCGCGGAGAGCTCGACCGACCCAAGTATGGCGAATTAGGTCGGTTTGTACAGGCGCAACGCAAAAAGGGCTGCCTGACGTAGGATGGCTACAAAATCCAAGGTCACGGTGCGCGGTTTGTTGGACTCTACGCTTTCATATCAGGTGGAAGGAAAACACAATATACCATGGATTCACAAACTAGAACATCCATAACAACATATATTAAGTAGGTAGGTAGGTATTTGGTTGAGCTTAAAAAGACCCTGAATGAGTGCGACGGGTGGCTTAGCGGTGTTGATAGCACTTAACTTGCTTCAAGTTCGGTTAGTCCCTACAAGCTGTAGCATGACGTGGGGTAAAGCTGTGATGTTAGAACCATAACTCAGCTTACATAATCGAATAATACTCAGTAGGGAGGTAAAGCACCTTCAGCATCAAGACTTGTCTTTCTGAAGTTGATATTTTCTATTTTAAACTACTGGTGTATCCATTTTCTAATATTTTACTATGCGTTGGAGCATCTTTAGATCGCCAACCACATAATTAGAATGGTACATACAACAGTCGCTAAGGAGCCCAGGAGACCCGCAGGTTCTTCGGGCGTTCAGAACGACTGGCTCTCGCTGTAAAGTCCGACCTGCCCATTGTCGAGTCCCGACCCTGCCAATGGGAACGGCTCGGCACAGGTGCCAGTGGTGTCGTAGTCTCTATTCTACCAAAAGACCCGAGTAAGAGTCGAGGCCGCCCCGGTGTCGGAGCATATACGTCGTCCATCTCTTGTGCTCTGCTGTTTGCTGTTGCTCTCCATGTATGCATGAAATTCCGTGCCTGGTCTTCAGTAGCCCGCCGGCGTGCTCCTTCAACTACCTGGCCCACGTTCATGTAAGCCCCGTTAGGAAGCTGGACTGGGACGAGTTTGTCTGCTGTTCGCCCATACCATGTCTCAAACCCTTGTCGCAATAGCCTCCTTTCCTTCTTCTCTAACGCGTTGGCAACCATCTCGGGTCGGTTGGCACTCTGAAGAGAACTAAGGTTCCATTTTTTTAGAGCCCGGGATTTTAACTTTATGTCCCAATGTTCACTCGCTTCAGCTTGCATGTCTCTTTGCAATGCAGTCTTCTCTTGCCATCGCACCAGAGCTTTTTGCACGAGCATGTCATCGCCTATAGTTATCGCATCCTCATGCTCTTGAGCGCGGAGCCGCCATGTGTTTAATGCCTGTGAGGTCTGTCGCCACTCCCGGTCCTCGATAGCTTCCGCCAGGGCCACGTTCATGATCTCGTAGCGCTCATAGCTAGGTTCGAGTTTATTGCGCCATTTTTTTATGCAGCGCTCTCCCATACCTCTCTTTACAATACGCCGGGTTGCCAAGTGTGCTTCTCGCAGCCTCTCCTTTCTTTTTCGCTTAGCCCTCTTCTCCCACATAATCAGGGTGTCTCGAGTTCTGTAGTAGTAGTCCGCACGCTCACCGTAGTACTGCTGGAGCTGATGCAGTTGAGAGACATCTTGCGCCCTTTCCCTCCAAGCTGAAAGAGCCTGAGTAGTCCTCAAATAATAATTGGTCCTCTCTGCGTACGAGCCGAGTAACTTCTCTTTTTGTCCTGCTTGCTCTGCCTTTTCCCTTAAGATAGGGATTGCTTTCGTGGCTCGTTGATAGTATTTAGCTCGTTCAGCATAGTCTTGAAGGGTTTGCCCCCGGCGATGCTCTCGTGACGTCCTTTCTCTCCATTTAGAAACCGCTTTTGTAGCTCTTTCGTATGAATTGATCTCTTCGAAATCTATTTTGCGCTCGGCAACTTGCTGCCGAGCAGAAGCAACTTGGCTGCGCCAGGTAGATACCGAATGCTTAAGACGTTGCCTTTGCCTCTCTTCTTCAAACTGCTCAACTCTGGTAATATTCTCACCTGTGTGCTTTTCCCAAGCACCAAAGTATCTCATTCGCAGGATATGCCTTCGAGCTAACATGGTGCGCTCGTCCAATTGATCATTATCCGAAACTTCGGTCTCTTCCACAGTTTTATCAGGGGGTCGAGGCTCCATCGAAGAGGCAGCAATGCTAGCGGCGCATGATGCAACACTAGTGGGGGCAACGGGTGGTGGCTTAGAAACAGTAGGAATAACTGTAGCAGGTCGCACGGTTGAGGAAATAGGATGCGGCTCGCCAGAGGTTCTAGTTTCCGGCCCAGACATGGTAGCCATGTTAGAGGAGGGACGAGAGGGTAGAGTGTGGAGTTCTGGTGCACTTTTAGGAACCTCATGGTCTATCGCCTCCGCCATGCTAGTCGTTACTGTTCGTTTGGGGGCAGTATTAATATCCGTACTGATGGGCGCGTCGCTAGGACCGCTAGTTTTGCTAACCAGCAGCCTTCTCATAATATCCATGGCCGAGCCCTTCCGAGAAAAGCCAAGCGCCTTTACTTTAAGCCCCATCTCGTAGGCTTTGGCAGCTACCCCAGATTTGGCTGCTTCCTCCTCGGCCCTGTTAGACCATGCAGAGAAAGCGCGTGACATGACCAAGTTCCTATGGGCTCTTTGAGCAAGACGAGCTAACTGAGAGTTTTCCTTAAAGTCCTCACCATCCCATTCTTGCACAGTCTGCCGGTCTCCCAAGAGCTTAGCATCCCGTCTTTTTCGAGCTTCGATCTGAGTTGAGTGTCGCCATTTTGCTATTGTCTTCTTGATCAAATAGATCTCATGTGCTCGAATCGCAATCCTTTCCGTCCGCTTCGAGAAAATGTTAGGGGGAACTTTGTCGGGCGCTGCCCCTGCGGCTACTACGGCAAGAGCTCGCCAAGTACGAAACCTGTCACAAATGCCATCCACCAAAGCTTCGTCGCGGCATGATTCGGCCTGTGCGCACAAATTGTCAACGTAAGAAGATACGTTGTGCCAACGGCGAAGAATAGGAACAGCTGAAAGTTGAATGTAGTGACTCCTTCGAAAAGCCGCGGCCTTATCGGCAAGATGCCGCTCTTTATCAGTGTCGACAGACTCCGTCGAAAATTCTGGTATAGAATCAGAACTGGATTTGTAACCATCCGATTCGTCATCCCCAGTACGAGTGTTGGATGTGTAGCCGTCATCGTCAATAATGTAAGCGTTTTTAACATTACCGCCGACACGCTGGCCTTTGAAGGCATTGGGATTATTCGCGTAATCATCCAAAGGGTGACCTTGTTCATCGCCGGAGTCTTGTGGGCCCTCAATAGCCAGCGTTATATTCATTTGAGCCATAACATGTTTGAACTTGTCCATCAAGGTATTATAACCCTTGACGCCACCCACCATGAAGACTAGCTTACTGATGTGACGTTCACTCGGGTCAAGGTCATATTCAGGGAGTATTTCATCGTAGGCAAGGAAAAGCGCATGGGTCGCGAGACGAGAAGATGGCGTAAGTTCTTCGGCCAAGATGGCCTCGGCTCGGACAACTATCTCGTACACAATCTTGATGGCTGGAAGTATTGCAGTTAGCGATAAGAGCAATGCCGGGATAAACCACGTCAGTCCCAATCACCTTCGTCAGAGTATTCATTACGGTCAATGCCGACGCCCGGGACCGCGCCGGGCCCGCTGGCAGGGGCGGTTTGAACTTCATTGCCATGTCGCCCCAGGTACTTTTGAGGTCGGGAGTGGGGCGCTGTATCATCGGAAAAATCGGAAAGATGCTCAGTGGGCTCCTGTTGCTCGGGGATTCTGTCCATATCAATTGATACGCTGTCGCATAAAAATCGAGAGTCGGAGGGGGGCCCGCGTATCGGAGCATTCCTAGGAGTCTTTGTCTGCAAGAGTAGAAACCGTTGCCAATTCTAGTCGCAAGCAGACCTAGATGTGAGGAAAAGAGGTGGAATGTGCATTGTGGAATTCAACGTCAAGCGAAGGAGACGCCCTTCATCTAAAAATCCCTTTGGTGTCCAAAGATCCTCCGTACCTAGCTGTTCAGGTACAGATGTGCAGACGAAGACCGGAAGTAACAAGCTGAGCATTGGGGTTTTGGGTCTACCCACCACTAGCCAATGGGGTTCTATCACTCCACACATCATGCTCCACCAACACGGACAGGGTCTACAGATTACTCAGGTGCAATACCAAGCTTGTTTAGCTATCATTTATAGCGGTACTATCCATCACTACAGTATGTTTAATTGCTTGCATAATTCATGTACCTACCCTGATACTACAGTACACTCTATCCCGTATCGTTTTATCATCATCCACTTAAGACTTCAAAGATTATATAAGAAAATAAACTTCCTCGACTCAAATAACACGAGCCTACCAACGTCGCGATACACACCAGTATCACCCCAGAAATGCAGCCACGCCAGCGCCCTATCCAGAAATTTGCCGCCGCAGTCTCCCAGTGCGGCCCCGAGGTATGTACGGCGCATGTTGCTAAACTCTCTTGATAAAGCCTATATGAACAGCGGCTGATTTGAGGTCCGTCCACTTCAGGCCGCCGTGTACGGGAAGTGCATAGTCGCAGATTTTAATTCAGTTCACAAAGACAAATGTGCCAATGAGTTTATGAAATTAAAAGACTGTTACTTGGTAAGCCAGGGCGATGAAGCTAAACACCCTTTATCATGCAAGGCGCTCACGTACAAGATAGAAACATGCCAAGAAAACACGATAGACTGATCGATGGCTTATATCAATTGACCTTAATGAGTTAAATACCCCAGAGCGTGAATCAATTATACGACAATCAAAATGTGTCTTGAAAGTCAGGGAGCGCAGGGCACTGAGATTTATACTCGTCATTTTATCCCTCTAAGCGAAATACATGATGTCACTACATAAACGGGTTGGTGGAATTTATACCCGCATCTAGACTTGTGTCTTTATTTAAGAGCAACTCCTCGTATAATCTAAACAAAGCTCCTTAACAAACTGCGCTACAGCTTTAGTAGTCTCAGCAAGAATGTAGCTTTCTGTACTTCCTGTTCTTCTTCTGCAATGACGCTCTCGGGTTCCGCCGCCTGCGTAGCCTCGTGCTTGTCTAGCGGTCTTCGTAGAACTCTGACGAACGCGTGCGCCTGACTATCGAACGCCTTCGAAAGGCCGACATCCTCAGGGTCTGATAGGACCTTGTATTCCATCTTCACATCGTCCGTGGTCTGAAGCCCGGCCTTCTTCCGCAGACGCTGTACCCGGTTGATGATCTCTCGTGCCAAACCTTCTTCTGCCAGTTCAGGGTAGATCTCAGCGTCAAGAATGGTCAGGACGTCGTCGTCTGTGTTTGGTTCGAGCGTTCCTGACTCGCCTTGCTTGAGCTCGCGTTTTACCCTCAGATCACCTTCCTCAAGCCGGATGCCATCAACCACGATGAACCCGGCTTTAGTGTACTCTTTGACCTCCTCACTAGTCACGTTTGGTAGTGCCTTCTTAACCCGTGCCAGGTCCTTACGGAACTTTTTGCCAAGAACCGGCCAATCAGCTGCCACCGAGTATTGGACGTTGTACTGAGCCTCGTCAGACGTTAGCACCAAATCCCTAACGTTTAGCTCCTCTGTGATGTAATTCTCTAGAGACTTGACGTCCGCCAAATACTCTGGGTCCGAGTGGATCACAACGAGTGTCTTCAAGGGTTGTTTTAGACCAATGGTTCGGCGCTCACGAGATACTCTGGCAAGCTCAATAACCTTTTGCATACGGCCAACTCGGCGCTCAATCTCCGAGTCGAAGAGCTCCTGTCGCACGGCAGGGTAGGGTAGGAAATGGACACTTCGGGGATCCTCGCCTTGCAGATCCTTCGGAATGTGAGGTAGTAGCTTAGAGTAGATGGTCTCTGTGATGAAAGGTGTGAAAGGAGCTAAACCCTTGCATAGGGTGAAGAGAACTTCAAAGAGCGTATTGAGAGCGTGGATAGTATCATCGAGGCCATACTCTCCCTTAAGTCGTCTCCGGTTGAATCGGATGTACCAGTTCGTTGTGTTGTCGATGAGGCCCAACAATCTCGGGACAACGGTGTACAGGCGGTATGCCACCATCTCCTCGTTGACAAATCGCAAGAGACTCTGGCAGCTTGCGAGGATCCAACGGTCCATGACATTTGTGTTTGTGCTTTCCATCTTGGGATCGAAGAGATAGTCCTTTGCTTCTACCTTTTTAAGGAGAGCTACTTGACCCTCGAAGAACTTGTAGCTGTTCCAGAGAGGCAAGAGAACTTTTTGGACCACTTCTTTAACCCCAGATTCCTTGAAGCGCAACGGCTCGGCACGAACCACTGGGGAGTTGATCATATAGAGTCGGAGTGCATCCGAACCATACTTTTCCATGATGATACCAGGGTCAGGATAGTTCTTTAGTCGCTTGGACATCTTCTTTCCGTCCTCCGCTAAGACAATACCATTGACGACACAGTTCTTAAATGGTGAGATCCCAAACAAGTGAGTTCCTAGCACGAGCAATGTGTAGAACCATCCTCTTGTTTGACTGTTACAGTAAGTTAGTGTCTTGTAGTAAATATCGCAAAGAACATGCTTCGAGGAAATGACACAGATAAATCAACGTTAAATCCGTGAGAACTTACTCCAAGCCTTCAGCAATGAAGTCCCCAGGGAATCCATCCATGAATGTCTCTTTGTTTTCGAAGGGGTAATGCTTGGAAGCGTACGGCATGCTGCCCGATTCGAACCAGCAGTCGAAAACCTCCTCGACGCGTCGCAGTACACCCTTTCCGGTCTTACTGGGAATGGTGATATGGTCTACCTTATCTCGGTGGAGGTCGGTCAGTTCGCCTTCATAGCCGCTGAGCTCCCTTAACTCCTGAATGGAACCAATGCAGACTCTCTCGGACAGATCATCGCTGACCCACAACGGGATGGGGGTCCCCCAATACCGATTTCTCGAGACATTCCAGTCACGCGCATTCGCGATCCAATTCCCGAATCGGTTCTCCTTCACGAAACTCGGCGTCCAATGCATCCCTTCGATATTCTTCATCATTTGTGGGACGATCTCAGGGATGCGAATACACCAAGATGGCACGGCACGATAGATAAGGGGCTTATCAGTCCGGGGGCACATAGGGTATGAATGCTTCAGCTGCGAGTCTACCACGAGACGCCCCTTCTCCTTCAGATGTTTGATAATCGATCTGTCAGCATCCTTGATATACATGCCGGTAAAGTCGCGGACTTTTTCACTGTAAATGCCGAGATCGTTTATCGGATCAGGGGGTCCACGGGTTTTATCGATGACGCCGGCCTCAACAGCAATATTGTAATCATCCTCACCATAGGCCGGGGCCTGGTGGACAATGCCGGTACCGGAATCGTCGGTAACGTAAGTGGCATTCAAGACCTTGAATCCAACCTCCTTGAATTCCTCGTAGAAGTAATCGAAGAGGGGCTCATATTTCCAACCTAGCATTTCCTTTCCTTTCAGCTTTGAGACAACCTTGTACTTCGCCTTCTTGGGATCCTTATAGAGAGTTGTTAAGAGTTTTTCCAACAGAATGTAATTCTTCCCTGACTTCTCGTCGAAGACCTTGATGTACTCAAAGTCCGGATGCGCCGCAAGTCCCAAATTCGTCGGCAATGTCCAAGGGGTCGTTGTCCAAGCTAGGAGGTGGGTTGTCGGATCTGAGACCAAAGGAAAGCTGACAACCACTGCCGGGTCCGACACATCTTGATAGTTTTGGTTAGCCTCAAAGTTACTCAGGGCAGTTGTCATTCCAGTCGAATACGGCATGACTTTGTGTCCTTGGTAGACCATCCCCTTATCGAATAATTGCTTGAAGATCCACCACTCGGTTTCCATAAAGGGAGTGTCCATCGTCTTGACAAGTGTTAGCACACAGTAAATTGCTTAAATAAAGCTCTATGGGAGCAATCTGACCTTGTAGTCATTGTCAAAATCAATCCACCGACCGAGTCTCTCGATGGTATGGCGCCATTCCTCGCTGTATCGCATGACGATGGAGCGGCATTCTGCGTTGTAGTTGGCCAGGCCGAATTTCTCGACAGCCTCTTTGCCGGACAGACTAAACTTCTTGTCGATTTCGTGTTCGATAGGTATTCCATGAGTATCCCAACCGAATCTTCTCTCGACATAATGCCCCTTCATGGACCAGTACCTAGGAATAATATCTTTGATGGTGGAGGCAAGGAGATGGCCGTAATGGGGCAGGCCCGTAGCGAAAGGCGGGCCATCGTAGAACGTGTATCGTGGTTTGTCTTTAGACAACTCAACCTACACGCCGCGAGTCTATCAGCACATCATACTGACTTGAATGCCATGGCAGGTTTGAGACTGACCTGGCGCTCGAAGGCCTTGATCTCTCGCCATTTTTCAATGACGGCGACCTCGGCCTTGGGGAAGTCGATGGACATTGTCGAAAGTCCCGCTCAGAGATGTTGAAACTGGCAAAAGATTGACCATCCACTTAATTTCGGGCGAAAAGTTGTCTGAGGTTGTCAAAAGATTTATACACAGCTCGGCATTTGAGTCACAGCCCAAAAGAGTCACTTGCCATGTAACCTGCAGCTCAAATCAAATCCGACCGCGGGGCAACTTTTTGTCAGAGGCACTAATCGCGGGGTTCTTCTGCGCTGCCCTGTGTGCACATGTATGTACTCTGTTTCCAAAATTTGAACTGGGTCCATGTCGCCCCGCTCGAAATTGCCCAATCGAGATAAGCGTTCAGATTAAACTAGTATAATCAAGCCGCAAAACAAAACGGGCATTGGAATTGGCCGCAATCGATGGTGAGAATCGTGGCCCGCGGCAAGGCGCTAGCCAGGGGCCCTTTTCCCCCTTGGCGGAAGCTGAAGTGGGCTGTGGTGCTAGACTGCTGCACATATCATTTGTAAACAAATAAGCAACCCTTGACAACAGTTACCGTGCAACCTATCAACTCAGCCTCCTTGCTGCCAGTGGACTGCGACTTAATCAAGCAAGCACCTACCAGAAGAACTGAGGTGGTAAGGGTAAGGTTAGGGGCCGAAGCTCAAGCGATTACAACCCCAGAGTGACAACAAAGCTGAATTGGGATGTTTTTGGATTCTCGAAATTCTTTAACTTTGGGCAACTGGCGGTTTCTTTTGTGTCTCTTGCCTTCGTTCTCCTGCCTGCCACGGTGCAACAACTTGCAACATCTGAACGGCAACTCGATAAGGCTTTATTAATCTTGTTATAGAGAGGTACCTAAAGACATTATTCTTGAGCGACCTCCACCCTGATCATAAGCAGCAAGACCAGAGCGACTGTATCCTTCGAAACCCCTTATTACCTACATATACAGCAGTACTGTCTGCGAGCTACTTGTACCGTGTGTACTCGGGACAACACCCGTCGCATTCCATTGACTTACCGACAGCCAAGGAGCCAGACTACCTAGGTACCTGCAAAATATCACTGGAAAATGGCATTTCTATTCGGGAGGGGCAGGACTCGGACAAACACCCTCGACCTGTCTAAGCAAGCCAAGGATCATGTTATCAGACTAGATGGCCCAGGTGGTCCTGCAAAGGTGATTGATTAACCATCACGATACCACATGCGACTCTAGCAGCTCTACCTTTTAAACCTTAGTTTGGCATGGACCACTGACAGTGCTCCGTCCTCAACAGGCCGAAGAACTGGGCAAAGTACTGAATCAGATGAAACTCATACTGCAAGGAATCCCAGGTAAGGAACTATACGCGCAAGGCTTAAGACAACTCTATTCGCAACCGACTGGAATCCGTGAGCTGACAGTGCGGACACCGGACAGAGTACGAGAGCACGCCAGAGCAGGTGTATTCTTTAGTCACGGGTCTAATAGAAGAAGACCTGCTATTCCTACTAGCCCAAAACCTGCACCGCCTCCCCTTCGAAGCCCGCAAAGACTCCCAAGTCATCTTCTCGTACGTCTTCCGGTTCCGTCCACCGACAGCGTCGCCCAAGACAGACCCCGTCGCATTAAGTTACGTGGTAAACAACCGGCCCGAGGTGCTGCTAGAGCTATGTCGTGGCTACGAACACAAAGAGAGCGCCACGCCTGCCGGTTCCGTGTTGCGGGAAGTGCTGAAGAGCGAGGCCGCAGCAGCCATAATTCTTTACGACGATGGTGAACAACCCGGGTCGAGTCTGAAAGGCGTCACGGCCATTGATAGAGACCGGCCGCAATCTGGCAATGGTGTCTTCTGGAGGTTCTTTGACTGGATCGACAAGAGCTCTTTTGAGGTCGCTGCTGACGCTTTTACCACGTTTCGGGTACGCTGCACCACTCTCGACCTTTACCGATTTCTCTCACATGCATGTACATCGCACTAACAAGGAGCTCACCAGGAACTCTTAACTAAGCATAAAGAGCTCGTGCCGCGGTATCTGGCTGTCAACTTCGAACAGTTCTTCGACAAATATAACAACACTTTAGTACAGTCAAACAGCTATGTGACAAAGCGGCAGTCTATTAAGCTCCTCGGAGAGATATTACTCGACCGATCGAATTATAATGTGATGACCGCTTATGTTGACCGAGGCGAGCACCTCAAAATATGTATGAACCTGCTGCGGAGCGACCGCAAGATGGTGCAGTACGAGGGCTTCCACGTGTTTAAAGTCTTTGTCGCCAACCCCCACAAGTCGATTGCTGTCCAGAAGATCTTGCTTATGAATCGAGATAAGCTTCTAAACTTCCTGTCGCACTTTTTGGAGGACCGCACCGACGACGAGCAGTTCATCGACGAGAGGGAGTTTCTAATTAAGCAAATTAGAAATATGCCCCCGACTCCAGTAGCACCAACACGTCAACCTCAACCTGTCTGATATCGCCATGGTTAAGTAACAGGCCAAGACAGCCAAGAGTGTTTGAGTGGGAAGGACAACTAATAGGTTGTTTATCATTGTACGCTATGATCCGGAGTTGTAGATATCCCGCGTGGAGCCTGATAAAAGGCCCGTTGAGCATAGGGACATATTAGAGGGGATACCTTCATGACAGAGATTACATGCATGCAGCTAGGCGTTCAAGGTGTTTCAGTCAGGAAGCCAGATGCAAATATATTTGTCACGGCGCACATAGCTGCCTCGAGCTTGAGACCAGCCACTCCGTTGGGCCAGGAGCACATGAGCACAGCAACTTCATTTTTTGCAAAGCGCATTCCTTAGGAGCCTAACGTAACTTGTAAACTGCGTATCAAGAGCACAACACACTACTACCACTACTTCTACTTCTGCTCCATCCACGCGTTAAACTCGTCCTTGTACTGCTCGCGCCACCGACTAAGCGGCGGCCGGCCAAGAATTATATCATTCGTGTTCCAAAGCATGCGGCGCTTGTCCATGTCCTCGGTGACATCGTTATCAGGACAAAGGACCCAGAACTGTCCCTCCGCCATTTTCGTCTCGAGGTAATCGACGACCTGCTCGGGGGTCCAGGCCGCGGCCGGCTTCTCGCGTCGTTCGGACCCGGACGCAGCAGCCGCGCCAGCGAGAGGCGTCCACGTCCAACCCGGAACGAGCAGGTGCACGGAGATAGACGGATGAGAAGTAGCCAGGTCGTAGGACAGGTGCTCAGCCAGCGTCTTTACGGCCGCTTTGCTCGCGTTGTAGGCCGGGTTCCCTGGCGGGTTGGTGATGCCTTGTTTGCTTCCTGTGATTACGATGGATGATGCTGAGGAGGAAGATGAAGAGGAAGAGGAAGTTTTTACGAGAGGTAATAAGGCAGTTATACCGTTGATTACCCCGTACAGGTTCGTGTGCAAGATCCTTTCGAACCCGGACGTGTCTGTGTCTTCGAAGCTCACGCGGCCACTTACTCCTGCGTTGAGCGCTAGGAGGTTGATTCGTCCTGTTGAGGATAAGTTGTTAGTTACCTGACCCAGGTAGTTTCACTAGTTTGCTCTGTCTCTGTCTCTGCCTTTTGCCTTTTATATCTGGCTCCTGGGACGCGGGCGTCGACCGAAACAGCTGGATATTAAACGGTTCCCTCATAAATATGTACTGGTAGAGTACAGATTCCATCAACCCTCCTAGTCGGTATTGACACAGTGCTCGCTATGGAAAGCGAGTGCATATAAGATGCCTTGGTAGGTGGAGTAGCAAGGACTCAACAACACACGATCACCCTCAGCTAGGGAGGCACAAATGAGGGGTTGCGCAATGACCTAGAAACACGGGCAGAAAAGGAAGGTTTTTTTTTTTTAAGCACTGTAAGGGGTAACAAACCTCCAAAATCCCTCTCAACCTTCTCCTTCAAGATATTCCAATCTCCAAATTTGCCAACGTCGATGCGGACGGTGCTGGCGTTGTCCCCGAGGGCTGATTTAGCGGCATCAAGACTGGCTTCGTTGAGATCGGCCACGAGCACGCGCATGCCGTACCCGATGCATTTCTTGGCAAGCGCGAAGCCGATACCCGAGGCACCGCCCGTGATGACGGCCGTGTTATCTTTGGCGTAGACTGCCGACGACGACATCTTGATTGGTATTCAGTAAGTATATCAACGAGTGGGAAGTAAAACACTACGGAGTGAGGTTGAAAGTGACGAATCCGCGTTCCAACTCCGGGGCTCTAGAGGTTTGGGTTTATATGTCGTCTTGTATGTCGTGGCTGAAATGAGGGGAGAGATAATCTCATGCTCTTTACATAGTATTAAAAATACTGGATCTCAAAGAACCCATTGGCTCTTGCGGCCAGTTCAGGTTCAAATAAAGCACAGTCAAGCGTCTATTCAAGCCCCAATCGTCTCGGATTTAGGGCTTTAGAGGGGAGTTACACGACGTTGCTCCTCACTTTTGCGGGAATAGGCCCAAACACTGCTCCCTCCGCAAAGCTAGAGTAGAGCCTTTCTAGGCGCAAAAGTAATACTCCGTCTTTTGTCTGCCTTTTCTGACTGAAAATTGAGGATATCACATGTAGTGCATTAATGAATACAGAAAACGACCCGTTACCTGAAACGCCTCCTGTCTCCCGTACTCGGCCACTCAATAGCAAATATCCACACCCCAAGTACCATTTTCACCGGCTTATACGTCGACTTGCCAAGTACCTACAGCGGAGGCGAGAACCCGTCTCTTGCTCTTCACAATCACCTCGGCTGCGATTGCGAGGGCATTCTAGATAGGAGGGCGTTGACACTTTCGCGAGCATTTACTGTGCCCCAAACGCTGTCCTTCCCACCCTTGCGCCACTCGTCTCCGCTAGCATCTTCACCACCACCTCTCATCGCCTCGCCTAGGATCACCTCAAGGTCGCGTTTTTGTGAGCTTAGCCAGTTGCGGATAAAGGTGACTGGATCTTCACTTAGAGACTTGAGGAATTCATGCTTCGCCTTGGACACATGAACGGCTTGGACGAGGATTGCCAGTTGATCGTCTAGCGACGCAACTTCTTTCAGCATGCTCGCATACCCTGCATTGTTCAAGAACCCAGTCATCTTTTCCCGTAACGGATCATCAACTGCGACGCGGACATCGTAAATAGTCGGTTTAGGGTCTTTATGAAATTCTTCATCGAGACGGATGGTGTAGGGGAGCTGGACCGGCGGGAGCGGCCGTAGATGGGGAGTGATGAAGTCTGTTAGCTGGGGGATGGCTCCCGACTCAACACGGAAAGCCTGGTTCATGTTAGCTGCAAAACACAAGGACTACGCGAGGAAGATCTTCAACTCACTTTTCGTAAAAGCTCGTCACAGCGAAAATTTCTCTTATCTTCATCTTCCTGCAAGCCCATCATCTTGACATACTCCCAAATCCCCATAACAATCTCTTGCCTTGTCCCCTCGCGCATGTCGATAATGTCCTCGAGCTCTGGAGTGAGGGCATATCGTTCAGGCTCCTCATGTCTAATCAGGTTAATAGTGATATTCATGTTCTCGTCTCCGTTACGCTTGAACGTCAATTCGTCGAAGTCGGCAGCCGCTGGCAGGTTCGAGGATCCACCCGCTCGCTCTGGTTTCTTCCATTCAACGCTTTGCTCAGAGCCTCGTCTATTCGCGGGGAAGTCTACGTGAAGGGCCCTGAAGAAATGGGAGAACCGGTATCTAGGGCGCTTGTTGGTCTTAGACTTCGTATCGGCTGGGGCGTCTTCGTCCATCCGGTCCGGATCGCTAGCATCGCCATTAACCGGCCTAGCTTCTTCGTCGGTGGCGAGATCGTCATCGTCATCTAGAAGCCGACCTTCTATCTTCACACGATAGGTTGGTTCTAGGTTGGAGCTAAAATCGAAAGAGTCTACAGTCAGACCGCTGCCTTGCCAGATCTGATCTTCGGCGGTGTTGGTGATCCATATCCTAAGCGTTTTCCATCGCTTCAAAGGCGGGTTGTTAGCGATGCACATAGCGCCGCACGTATATAGACAATCTCGATGGCACGAACCTTGGAACTACGGGTGACGGCATCGACGATGTCGAGGCGCTTTCTTGTCATGGTGGCATCGAGCCTACGCTCGAAATCTCTCAATTCTCGATATCTTTGGGCTACATCGTTCACTACACAGTCATCAATGCCATCGGGGAGGTTCTTGTCTGTTGGCTTGCGACTTCGACGCTTGGCCGTCTCGAACTGCATGGCAGCTTGTTGTTGCTGTTGTGCCATCTGAGCTTGAGTCAGAGGAACTTGGTGATGCGGACCGGAAGACATCATGGGTCCTGCATTATATGTTAGACAAATTATCCTTAGAAGCGCAGGCCGTGGCGACCAGAAAATACGGGTAGTAACAGATGTTCAGACCCGAAAAAAACGAGAGGGGAGTCGTGTTAGCCCACAATTTTAGCTATTGCGTAGGGCGCGACAGACGATCACGAAGGGGGAGCGCACTCGGTATGTAGAGCAATAGGTAAAGTGCGAGATGTGGAACATCAGACAAGGCAAGGCGAGGCAAGGCGAGGCAAGGCAAGGCAAGACAAGACAATTAGGTACAACCATAAAGATAGACCGAGAACTCGGAAAGTACAGTAGTCAGACCCAAAGCAATCAAGAGCGCAAGCTAAGGGAGACCGGTGGAGCTGCAAGTGTCTTGTGTGGGGTTTGCAGAGCGCAATGAGCACAAGCGGCCGGAGCTTGCGAGTCGCGCGCTCAACTAGAATATAGTAGGTCTAGGGAAAGTAGATGCCCATCAAAGAGAACAATGAGACAATGAGATGGAATTCTATAAATATCGTGGATAAATGAATCGCACGTACCAATGCCCCCTCGTCTCTGACCACCAGAATGAGGTGTGCGCTGTTGTTGCGGCGGCGGCGGCGGCACCTGCTGCTGCTGTGGATATGGGCGATAGCCTGGCTGCATCATGATGACTGTTTTGTGTTTCCCACGATTAGGTCTACTGCAAATCGATTATTTGGTGAGACGTAGTTGCCAGGCAAGGGGAGGAGACGGGATGCCGATGCAGCGGTATAGCGGAATAGCGGTATAGCCGTACATATAGGGGTGTGTGACCACCGGCATCAAACACCAAGAAAGTGCACCAAAGACGGGGAGACGAGATCGCGGGTATGGAATGCCCACCAGGATGCGCGGATGGGTCTGGTGTTTGACCACGGTATCTACAGTAGCGTGTGCCTAATTTGGTGGGAACTGAAATTTATCTCGTCTCTCGTAGCCAAATCGCGTGCACTCGCCTCGTCGCGTTTGACTTCGGAAATGATCGTGGTAGAATCTGACGCTTGTGGAGTCGACAGCTTCAAATGGGCAAAAGCTTGAGCCCATCGAAATGTTATTACTTATTCTCGTTTTGGTGCTAGCGTAAACTCTAAGCCTAAGTGGCTGGGGACTCTAAATGATCTGTGGCGGTACCTATTTAGGTTAGGTATGTCCAGGGTACGTACATGGGTACCTTGCTTAGGTAAGTGCAGGTACGGGTTAAGAGCATTCTCGTCGAACGGAGGGAGCCGGGACCACCATGACCACCACTGTACTTACGCCATATCGTCGGACTTATGTACATGGTTTTATTAGCAGGCCTCTAGAAGATTACTCATTAGCAGGCTCTCCGTAATAATGCCTCTCTCTTACAACTGTACACATAGTTCCAAAGGGGCGAAGTGGATATAAGACCGGAACACATGCCCCAGATGTTCCAAGAGACATAGGCTGTGCTGTAAGGTGTATTATAAAATGCAGTAGTATGCTATCCATGTGTGTCCGCTGTGTAATTCCTCTAATCCCGTCTAGAAAGCGGCATGATAGGACTACCAAGCAACAGACCCCAACTTTTCAAATGCCGTAGGATGAAGTAATAATATCTTGCCAAATGCCTATGTGTTTAATTATCATAACTCGGGATGCCTTCCAAGATTACTTTAACGTTCCTGAGCCGACGCCTCGCTATAACATGCCCAGAAAAAAGTAGTCACGAGTGATAACAAGTGCTGTACGGGAGGTATTCGAGAGATTCAACGCGCTTTATGTGCACAGACCTTCTAAAATGCAGGACCTAATCCTTGCTTGGATTGTCGTTTGCTGAAACGTTTCCGCTTGCTGGTAGCATCCTCTAGACTTGCTTGGCTTCGAGTTAAAGGATTGCGATAAGATTTGTCGCTTACGCTATAGGTGTCAGGACCAAACGTACTAGCAGGACTTGACATGGACGATGACATCCCACCAAAGCCATTGTCACTGGCATAGGACCCTGGGGCGTTCCTCGAGACTGCGATCTCTCTGGCTTGTCGCAGGGTCTCGATCCAGTCCTCCGGCGTCGGACCTGACGGATCGAGAGACGAAGGCGCCTTGAGGTCCTCGAATGTCCAATGATAACCAGCCTATTGATTGCATTGTCAGCGAACGAAGGAAATACCGCCTCAGAGAGCAGGCCGACATACCGAATCGACAGACCAGATCACCCGCCCTTTAGCATCGACTTGGGTTTTCCAAGAACAGTCTGGCGTGAGGAGCGATATTTCCTGCTTCGCCTTTTTCTCTTCGCCACCCGCCGGAGCTATTATGATTCTTCCACTAGAAGTAATCATGACGAGTCTTTGCCTCTTTTTCGTTGTGCTGCCACCAAAGAACCGAGTGAATTTCCGATGTCCCTCCTCGCCCTTATTATACGGGCTATTTGGTATCGCAGCTGACATGACGAGAAGATCACCAAGCCGTAGTATCCGCTCATTAGTCTTCGTTAGCACCGGCGACCATTCAATGTCAAGCTGAGATGGAGGGGGTATATCGGTGATGAGGCGTCCTGGCGTACGCCCATTCCCATTGATTCCATTTCCGCCGGTATGGGGCCTGGCCCCCGAACCTTGCAGCTGACCACTGGATATTCCGTTCAATTGAATAATCTTAGCTTCCTGTGAGGGAGGCACATATGGGCGCAATCGCGGGGCTTTGCTCTTCCATAAAATTTTACCAAACTGCTGGCCATCGAAGAATTCGTGGTTTCTTATGTGTTCGATCGTTAATCGCCTGGCGGGGTCTAGGACTAGGAGTCGCTCTACCAAATCTCGTGCCGCCGGAGGGAAGCCGGCGGGAAATTCATAATCGAGGCTGACAATTTTCTGGAATGTCAAATACTCCGAGCCACCTTTGAACGGCGGCCGACCGGCTAGCATTTGATAGATTATACATCCAAAAGCCCAAAGATCACTGGCCTTGCAGGCATTCTTGTTAGTAAGCAGCTCAGGACTAACATACTCGGCCGTCCCAACAAAGGAGGCTGCCCGGTTATCGTCTTGTTCTTTGCCCCGAGAACTGGTACCCATGTCTTCAATTCTTGGCGGCGCCTGGGGTGCTCTTGGATCACTGAGCAATCTGGCTGTGCCGAAGTCTGTGATCTTGACGTGTAACTGATCGTCCAGCAGGACGTTCTCGGGTTTAAGGTCACGATGTATCACGCCGCGGGAGTGCATGTACTCGATAGCATCAAGGATCTGAGCCCCAAAGAACCTCGTACATTCGACATCGAAAGTGCCAGTCTTTTTCAATACCCCCAGTAGCTCGCCCCCGCTACAGAGGTCAAGCACGTAATACAGGGAGTTCTCGTCTTGAAAGGTGTAGTAAAGTCGGACAATACCGGGATGTTCTGTCAGGCGGTTCAGTGTGTCTTTCTCGATGTTGACATACTTGATCTTCTTCTCTTTAATGATGTGCCTCTTTTCAAGCACCTTGACCGCATATTCCTTAAGTGTCTGCCTATCGGTCGCAAGATAGACGCTACTATAGGACCCTTCTCCGAGTACTCTACCAAATGAAAAGTCGCGAACCCCCTTTTTCACCGGCTTCATTATCGTCTTGCCGTTTGCGTCGACTTCTTTCCGCATACCCACAGCAGCGCCACGATCTTTCCATTCTTCACTACCAGTCAAGCCTGGGACATCTGGACCACGACCACCACGAGGTTCGGCCGCTACTGGCACGCCAGGAACAGCGGCATAGCCACCAGGAATGCCTTTTGAGCTCCTTCTTGGAGGCAATGGACCGTTTCCACCTGTTGAGGCATGGCCGGTCGGATTATACGATCTATCTCTGTGGCTAGACTCTCGGGATGGGATGCTGGGCGAGTAATCCGGAGCTGGTCTTCCGGACTCGGGTTGGGTAGGTGCTCGAGAGGGATCGGTTCTTAAGATATGATACGAGTTGGCGGCCTGATCACGCCCAGCCGCGGTGGGTGCAGTGCTGTAGAGGGCGGATGCCGGACGTGGCGATACATTGGCGTACGAAGTTGCGCCGTTGTGGGGATAGCCAGCTATGGCGCTCTGAGGATCTGGTTCTGTTCTGGGTGTGTTGGTATTCTGTTCTGTGCTCCGCGACTTCTGTAGTTCTGCATCGGGGGCTTGGGTGTTGTTGGTGGGTTGGGCCGGAGTAGGCAGGTCGGAGTCGGTGGAAGACGGTTGTGGGGGACTTGGCGTGGCATCGTCTGGGTTTGCTATGCGCAGGCCACCCAGAGCCCTCGAAAGACTTAAATCGTTTTCCATAGTGGCCCAGCGGATCGCTACGATATACTATATATGTCTCGAGCAAGCTGTTGCCAGCCGACACAAATCCCGGGGTCTCAGGGAGCAGGATCAACGATCAGGTAGCAAGGATGGGTGAGCACGATGCAGCGGAGTAAGATGCATGTGCCAACCAATCCGTGTCAGTGTATCGCTCTCCCGCTGCTGGGAGCGATTGAGACGGGTCAATGGAATCAATGACGGACCGCACGGTAAAAACCATGAACTACTGCAAAGTATGTAAACCAGACCGTTGCTCGTTGACGGCGTAAAGTTCTCAAAGGGGACGGCCTCGAAGCCGGCAGCTATCTCGTCTCAAGTCTCCAGGCTGCAGGATATCGGGGCCGAAAGGAGAGGGACGGAAGAGGCGCCCTGCACTTAGCGAGAGGATTTACCGTAGCGTGTTCCGGTAGACTATTGGGTGAATTGTAGTTTCATGGCCAAACGTCAAAACAGAGTGGTTCATGGAACTCGAGTAAACATGGAGAGAAGAGAGGAAATTATGGATGGCATTAGGCGGTACCTAATGAGGTCCAGTGCAGTGGTACCAGGTAGGTAGGGTAGTAGGTAATAAGATGAGACAATACGTAGTGCACGTCCGATCCGCAAGTAATAATTTCGACAACGGCACGTCGGCCGTGATTGAAATAAGCAAGCCAGCTAGCACCAAGTCTTTCTATAGCCCGAGAGAATAACCGGTTCACTAAGCAAGTAGTAGATAAGTAAGCACCTTAGAAACTCATTATTTCAAGCGTAGATGCAGGAGAACACTGGAAGGTCGATACTGCTGTTTGGGAGGGCAGAAAAGCAAAGTTAGGCAGGTTAGGTAGTATGTTAACGGTATGTAGGCACTTTAACTTGGCGTTGATGAGATTTACCTTATTAGTACCTATTGCTACACACACCGGAAAACGTGATTATTCATAACCTACCTACCTCCTACCACCTTAACTTCTCTTTCTTAAGGTAGGTACAGCAGTACACGAAGGTATAATATGTCCAACAGTACTGCCTAATAGTATACTTTCACCCCAGCGGTTTTCATCCGAAAGGAGGAAATCTTCGTCCCAGGAATTACTGTAGGTACCTTTAACTACAGGTAGTAGCATCTATGTCCAATGGCCGTGTTCACTGTTAGCCGCTATATCCAACGATCACCTTTACGTACCTACATGATATAAAGATACCAGCTACCCAGTAATCGCTAACGGAGATAGAAGAGTACTCAATACAGACATTTGTCCTTATTGAAATTGCACAAATATTGAGTAGTGACTCAGCATTACTCTAACACTTGAAGGGTATACAGTACCTCAACATATCTCCTGTCTACATAGAATGCGGTATACGTAGGAAACTTATAGAAGTGCTTTTCTGGAACATGTCTTGGATAGATGGTTATGACGAGTAATATATCTCGTCAATACCTAAGCAAGCAGTCACAAAATTAGGAAAGTGATTTTGTAGCATTACGCAGGTACTTGCCTGCACCATTCCTACAGCCTAACTTCCCGATGATGAGGTAGGTATACCTATTGTATGCATAGGATTTTCAAGTTTCATTGCAACTCCCTGCCTCTCAAAAGTTGATCTCATCCTACCTACTAACCTAGATATTACATGCTTGATGGATAAGATCTACCTATTGAGTATGTAGTAGCTGGGTATACATTCTCTATAATGCGACTTGCTTGAACCGAGTCTCTCGCTCATTTTGTACAGTGCCATAGCCAGTCTTGGCAGTATCGCAGACGTCCGGAACCTCTCGTATTGACGGTCTAATGCTATCTTACTCAGAGCTTCAGATATAGATAGTAAAACAGACGATACAGTCATTGATATATATGTGTTTCAAGTAGTACAGATACCAGTATTGGCAACTACTACCAGAGCAGTCATAGCTCCTACAACGGAACTGGATGCAACTACGGCGATAGTAGGCACAAGTCCGGCATCCAGTCTATCCTTACCTTGTCTATCTTGCAATCGAACAGTTGTTTCCATCCAAATCATCTAGACTGAGCAGTTAGTACCCGGTGCATTTTCAGGCGAAGCCCTCCCGAGTCACAAAAGCCAAGTAGAACTCTTCGCGTAGTTTACATACCCAATTTTCGAACAGATAGAATTTAGACCCTTTTCAAATCAATAATCCCAACACATTGAACGGGGTCATATTGAATCCATCTCTATATAGGGCCGATCAAACGTCTTAGTGCTCACTGTTTCTTAGCCTTCTTGCTGTTGTCGTCGCCGGTTGAGCCACTAGTTTTAGAGTTAGCTCAGTTTACCGATCAAGGCGATTTGACTGTCCGCCGGTAGCGAGATGTTGCGACTACCACCAACCGCCATCTCCCTAACTATAACAGAAGTGAAGGAGTTCGAGCGGCGCCGTCGCTTCAAGAATTATCTCGCCAGAGAGGACGTGTTCGGGTCACTTCCAATTCGCCCCAGGGTCCAATCGGCTACGCAGAACAATCAAGGGGCAGAACGTCGCCAACCCGAACAAATACAGCATGCAGTCATCCCAAAACCACCTAAAGAAAAAGAACACACGGGAGGCTTGAAAGCTTTGGCCTGTCTTCCGCATAGGCCAGCCAGCGCAGGTGGCTCGAACACAAATGTCAATCTAGATGAGTTGAGCTCCTCGCAGAGTCAGGGATCGACGTCTCCAAACAGGTTGGGCTCCGTGGATAATACTGGCGTGCCAATGGCTCTCCCCCCGCCATTTTCATTAGGGTCGCGTGTTGTCTTAGATGTGCAATCTCTTCCAACGGTACGACTACGTCATCTGCTATAGGATGGAATAGAAGACTGACTACAAACTAAACAGAGCCGCAGAAGCGGCCAAGCAACGCCGGGGCGAGAAGCTGCCAGACAGGAACCACCAATCACGCCACCTAGACAATCCTCCCTGAGAGACACAGCGCAATCAAGCCCAACGTCTACTCCTTTGGTAGGTTGCATACCTTGATACGGCATGGGCATAGCTAAAATGAAACGCAATAGTCTAGCGGTACGGGCTCGCGGATTTTCAGCTCAGCCGCGAGATTTGTCGAATCCATTGTTCGTTTTCCTAGGCATAGTTCACCATCGCCCTCACCACTGAACGCGAATACGGACTCAGCCTCGCAACTTGGAAGGGATGGGGCGAGCAGTCCACGTGTAGATACAGCCAAAATCAGAGTCTATAACGATTCGTTTCCAGCTTCTTTGCAGTCACAAACACCAATGAACCTGCCCGAGGTCCGGCACCAAGGTCGGCTGCGTGGAGCCTACACGGCTCCTACGCGGCGTACAGCGACAAGAGAGTCCGGTCAACTCACCGATGCGGCCCGTTCTGGACACCGAGATGATGATGACAGGGTAAGCTTGGCAGCGCCTGGATTCCAAGGTCTCTACGGAGGTCCAGAGAACACGGACGATACCGGGCTATATCAGCACCTGTCTCCGTCCCATGACGAAAGCTCCTCCGGGCAAACAAGTACCTGAGCAAGGTTGCTGGGCTCTGGAATGCCTAGTGCATAACAGTCGTAACTAAGTTGTCAATTTGCTGTGTTTGACATTCCCTAGCTTAGAGAAGTTTTGATGAGGTCGTATGTTTAACCTGTCTAGTAAGCATTAGTTCCTAACCTTGCATGTCAGCCAACTGGTGGTCAAGCCTATAGGCAGGAGGTACATATTCGTTGACAGTGCTGAAATCAGTAGAATTAGGTACTTTAGTGTCTGACCGGAATCCCTCTGCCCAATATTGAAAGAGACCTTGTAATTTACGGGTGAGACTCGCTTGGAAGTGACTCCGGCATATTCTTCGCTCTTTTTAAATGAGTAGTTAACTCTATAAGGACCAGCAGGCTACCACGAGCCTTATCACCAGGTTATCTACCCCATTTTGTTTTAGTCTAGGTGAGGTTGCTGTGCCATTGCCTAGGAATGCCCCATTCGTCTATGCTCACCATCTCCGGGCAACCGACGGCTGTGACGGCGTCACAAATGGCTCTCTCTGCAGAGCACTGAAGATCAGCTCGAGGACCAAAGTTTTTCCGGCCGTTCATGGTGGAGGTCTCCACCTTTGATCGAGGTTAAAGTACATCCTTACCTGATCCCTAGGTACATTAGCCCGATCAGAACGCGAATCCTAGCCAATGACGGAATCGTGCTGACAGGGAAATGAGATGTTGTGATAATGAGGTACATCTTGTATGAAGTAGTTAGGTACTATGTACTGTGGCCGAGACAAGTATCGTCAACTTCCGAGCAGTGATTTTCCGCTTGGATTCTTCCGGTCCGCTAGGATATCTAATCCTAGTGTATGCTGTCCTGGGGCTCGTTCTTGGCCCCCAGGGTTTGCCTCCGGCCAAGAGAAAAAGAGGCTGGTTTTTCTAGCTGGGCAAAGCTCGGGGCAGACTGCTTGGGGTTGTCCCAGGCTTGCCAGGATGTTGAACATTCTCCTCGCCCTTGTCCTCTGCCCTTGTTTCCCTTGAGCCAATCATACACCATTTCAGATCTGCTCTTCATTGGTTGCCGCAGGTTGCCGTATTGGATGCTTTGCATAACCCCCAAACGTATGTGATTCGTTCAGTTTGCCCTATTCCTCTTGAGGTGGTCCGTGGTCATCCTCCCAGCCCAGAGCCAGTTACATATGTATGTAGAAAGTGTCAGATCAGACCCTGAGGGAGAAACGGGTGATACCCTGTACTAAAAAGGTACTGAAAGTATGTGCCATGCATGGGGCGTGACTTTAGAAATACCTGTCTCCGTCGCCTTATCCTATTCGCCAATCCCTTTGTTGGTTCCTGGATCGGTCTGGCTGGTCTGATTGTCTCATCAGAGAGACATTCTTTCGGCCCCAGCCAAGTCTTACAAGCCAGACTAAGCTTATTTCGGAATGGGAATTGGTTGGAGTAAGGACCTACATAAGTGCTCGTTTATAGATGCACAGCCGGAGTGCGCGTGCGAGTAATGTACAGTGCAAAGTGCCTGTCGTCTACCAACAGTACTAACGATACACTGTATGTCCCTTACCAGCACAGTGATCCTAGTCCTCCGTTCCTCGCGTTCCAGTCCCAGATGCGCATGCAAAGCTCCTACGGCTGCTTGCCTTGCCTGCTCTTCTTTCGCTTCTCTCTTTGCTTTCACACACATTACTTACTTTCTCACACCAAACATCATACATGCCCCCGTCTTCCCGTCTTCTTGTCTTTCCGTCTTTCCATCCATATTACTCCTTCACTCATCCTTGCCTCTCCCTCCTAACCTAGTATCTTCCCACCTACCTATTGTTCCATTTGCCCACCTCGTCAACACCACATATCCTACCTACCTACATCTGTACATACTAGTACTGATATCTTCTATCTTCACTACCATATTCTCCCAGCTCATTGACTTATGCCCATCAGCTATCTATTGCGTATCCTCAATTATAAATCCTCATCACCTACTCTGCCACCATAGTCACCAACGGTCTGCCGTTTCAGCAACGCGCCCTCGTGACCATCTTCCGCCAGACGTTTCTCCCGGTCCTCTCTACTTACTCCCTCCAGATCACCCCGGTCTCCCTCTCGCTCAGTTGACACACCTCTTGTAGCCCCTGACATCGTCGATACCGGTCAACCTTATTGACATCCTTAACCACAGCCCTCTTGATCTCCTCACTAGCCTTTGATCGCACTTGAAATCTAACCCTAGCAGATCACAATGTCTTTCTTCGAACGCACATCTTCTCCCGTTCTCACCATGGCCTCAAGTGTACCCCAAGGCACGTTTGGCATGTCTCCCTTTTCGCACCAATCCTCTCACCTTGGTCGCGTGCATTCCTGGGGCGCCACGCCACGCCGATCCCTAGGTGTGAGCAGCCCTTCCCCTACCGCGGGCCGCAAACGCTCTAGAGAAGAAGCAAGTGTCAATCTCGACGTTGAAGAAGCCAAGCTCGAGACAATTGAACCAGTCAAAGAGCCGGAAGATAAGTGGATCTACGGCGAAGGCATGACTCTTATCAAATCACCATCCTCATATGTTGCAAGCGCCGGTAGTCAATCTGGTACCTGGCTTGAAGAAAAGGTTGCGGCCGATGAAAGACGCAAGAACGAGGAGGCTCGCGCCATCAACCAACAGGCGAGGCCATCTCTTCGGAGCACCAAATCACAACGCCTAGACATGGACGTAGTCGCACTGCCCCAGGCGGAGACCCAAGCGAGTCGAGTCAGTCCTGTCCGCGATATCAACTCGTCAACATCCACATCTAGACTCTCTGCCGATATCAGCAGCCAACCCATTGTCGATAACTTCACACTTCATCTTGGTATCGGTTGGAGACGTATCAGCGAAGATGAGCACATTCAAGCTGCTGCTCGGGGCTGGGCTCGCTATATCGAAAACCACTATTCAGTAACCAACGTCCGAATTCAACTGGAAAGCAAGGGTCTTCAATCGTATCTCGTTGAAGCCAACGAGGGCTTCTTTCTGTTCGCCGAAAACCTGCGCCGGGGACAGTTCGTTAGCAGGGATGTCAATCAGGCCCTAGTCAATCTGAGATCGACTCCACCGGTGTTTGAGGGGCACGAAGTAATGACGGCCGCAGAATCACCACGGCCCGTTGAGACGCCTGTGCTACAAGAGCCAGCGGTTATCGATATGGACATGAGCTAGGGCTGTTACAAGCCTGACTTCGGTGCGACTCGGTGAGACATGACAGCGTTGCTTTGGGGTGCATCTTGGGGACGTGTGTGAGCTGTAATCGGCGACTTCGATATTTTCTCGACAACGGTATTATAACAAGTATTTTTATCCCAGACGGAAACTGGGTCTAACAAAAGGATACGGCGTACTGGGGTCTCTTTTCCCACGGAACAAGGGGCGTAACTTGTACAATAGAGGGCATTTTACCAAAGTGAAATTAATGTTTTTCTCTTCATTTTCAAGTATCGAGAATGCAACTGTGACTGGTATCTTGTAGGCCACGGATGTAGCCTCCTTTCTGTTTGTGCCTGGTCAAAACCGGCACTTGGAGATGTTGTGCAGTAGGTTGGGCAATAATAGACTGGCATCGATGCCTACATACTTAACCTAAGTCTTGGTAAATTCCTGGAAACGTAGAATATATTTAGCATGGTTTGCAGGACGAATCATGGAAATAGGTAGGATTTCCCTTGTCTTTATCTAGTCCCCACAGTTTAAAAAGGATGATTATTCAGATGGATCGATCATTTACTACTATCAGGGCAGGTAGACTCGTTCCGGAAACGCCAGCGTAGTGTCTGGAGCTCTTCTCTTTGGCTACTTAGGTGGTGCAGGTAGAAGATGAATGACTGGATGGTAGTTGTCGGGATAAACAGCCTACCTAGGCCAAGTCCACATCGAAGCAAATGTGGGAGCAGAAGTGGGAGGGGGCTCGACTAAAAATGATGGTGGGTATACGAGGACTTGATAGGCTGTCCCTGATTCTCTTGTCTTTTGTATGAAGACTAGGCGTGATTAGGTTCTGCAGCAGTAGTTTTGAACAAAAGCATGCAGGCCATGCGAGTTACTGAAAGCCTGTCGATTTTTATAAACATGTACATCTGTACAGCATACTCATAGCTGTCGTCTCATACCCCATTCATACCAGACAGGACGCAACATTACGCTACAGGCGCCGCCCTCTATAACACTAATATTGACTCTCATATGAGATGTAACTTAATTACCTAAGTGTTATCATTTCGAGTTAACTACTGTCTGTAAATAGTACCTACCTATTTAACTCCCTACTCATACCTTCTCATCGTCTCCTTTACAGCTGGTTATCGGGTACCTACAAATTTCTGCTGATGGTATCGTTAAATTGGTTAATAAGTATTACCTCTCCCTATTTGTTCTTCTGTCTGCTGGTGGTCAGACAACGCATTATTAGAACCAGCAGTTCCCCTGTGTCGTGCTGGAGCCGGTCGCCAATAGAAAAAATTCATACCCAGTCGACGTCCGTAACCACATTGGCCAACAAAAGTGCAAGTCGAGGCTTCTGGTTGTGGCGAACGCAGCGCACAGCCCCAACCTGGACTACAAACAACCTCAATCAGCTGCATGCTGCATCCCAACCCAGCTCAATCACGCCCAAGCTATTACAACGCCCAAGCAGAAAGGGACCAAGGAGCAGGGAGAGAAGAGGAAAGACGACTTATGCTCTTGGTAGGGTATGGGCCTTTATTTCAATACTTGTATGTTTAACTTTTAGTCTTTGCTACAACATCAGTATTGGCTTAACTCAATGCCAGCTCCTGCATCCAAAGTTCTTTAATCCAATCAAGCGATTGAGTCGCCATCATATATATATAATTTTCCCATTATTGACATTTTATTCTTACGAATAATAGTGTAGCTTCGCTGGTGAACTGGCGGCCTCACAGGGCTTATCTCTAAATTCGTACTCGCTTCGTACCTACCGCCTACGTTATCCTCCTATGCATAGACCCTGAGACTGTCCAGGTGTATTGACTCTCTTGGGAATTGGGATTGGTTTTTTGGTGAGAATTTGGAGGGTTTGGAGGCTTGGAAGGAAAGATATTCAATTGCCACGCTACCTACAGTACCTGACCTGAGCTACCTGCTTTGCCTGCCTTGTAGCTTATTACTTCGGGTAGGTACTACCGCTGCTTGCTACTGCTCCTGCTGTACTTTGGGTAAGTTAAAACTGGAAGTCCTTATTATTATCAGGTACCGACCATTTTCTACCGACTATAGCTCACCTTGCTAATACGTTCAGAACCGAGAAGCTCTGCTGCCCCTCACCTCTATTTCTATCTACATTGCTCAGTCATCGTCGACTTGCGATCGGGCCGTTGTCGGGAACATACCTACAGTAGGTACCTAAGACTAGACCTCACCAGTGACGCAACGACAGGGGCCGCGTGGGGAGACGAATTATACTTACCACTCATTTAGTTGTCACCACACCTACTACCTACGCAACCAATTCCATCCCATCTTTACACGCTGGTCGTGCACGCGACGGTGTTGACACCGCAACCGTTGATCTTCTTACTCCTTGTTATTCTTTCCCTCTCTCCCACTCTCGTTCATGTGCGGACAATATCTTACCAAAGCTGTTTGAGTCGCTTGGATTACGAGTTACGTGCTTTGATTCTATCCCACCTTGCATACTGTTTCTTTCTTCACGGCCCCATAGTTGCACTTCGTATTCATGGTGTCGCAACCCGACTACAACGACGCTTCCCTTGCCCTACGGGGGCCCTCCTCGGTTGTCTCTGCCCGCACCGCATCCCGCCACCATGGGTCATCCCGTAGCAGGCGTTACAATCGTTCGCACACCGGCGGTACTTCGTACGTCTCCCAAAACGAGTTTCCCGTTTTCAACAACTCCGGCGACGTCGAAATAATAATCTCCGCCGGCGGGAAGACCAACAGGTATTTGCTTCACAAGCATACCCTAACGAGGTGCTCTGGGTTTTTCGAAGCGAGTACCAGCCAAGAATGGTCTAAAGCCAGCGTGATGCCTTTACCGGAGCTAGCACCGAGAGAGCTGTCTAGGATAGGAGAGGAAACAGGTAGTCATAATGGGAGCGAGATAGCAAGACCAGGGGCGACGTCTCCTACGCCTAGGCGGCGGTGGCGCTATGAGCTAGACCCGGGCGTGGACGGAAATGATATACCGATGTTGGTACAGAAGGAGGCCAGTATGAGCGACAATCAGAAACCAGCAGCGAAGCCAACCTCACTCTTTGGTGGCGGGACCGGACCGGCCAGCCCTACCGTTTCACGAAATAAAGGAGGGCATTCTCATACACACTCCACAAATTCTTTCTTCCGTTCTGTAGCGAACTTGTCGTTTGCACCTTCGAAAATAGACAATCGCGATGCGCCACCTCTTTCGCAGGCCGACGCAGATTTGCTGCGCGACTACGATAATCTCTTCCGAATATTTTACAACTACCCGCCTGTGCTGGATGGAGTTAGCATTCCCGATGCCTATGTCCAGTGCAAGTCGCTACTGTCGCTGGCAGACCAGTACGATGCACTCGCCGTCGTAGGGCCGCGGGTCGACCACCACTTATTACAGTTTCAAGGCCGGCTCTGGAAGCAGATCGCCAAGTACCCAGTCAGCTATCTGCGACTAGGCTATCTCAGTCGCAGCAAAGTCATATTTCAAGAAGCGTTGATTCATGTCGTGGGACAGTGGCCGGGCGGGGAGCGCAGTATCCGCACCTCATTCCCCAAAGTCGTACTAGAAATCATTGAGGATAAGGTCGAGGAGCTCGAGGAGATTGTTAGTCGCGTCGAGGGACGGCTGTTCAGGCTCAGCCTCACGAATTCTCGCGGTGAACGGGTGAGCCCACAAAACTCATACTTGGACTGGCTTGCGGTGTCTCTCTTCCGGCAATGGCTTGCTGACAATACAAGCCCGCCACCACTACCTCCGCTTCCTCCACACGCAACACATTCTTCTTCTTCCCATTCGAGGCACTATAATGGTGGCCGTCATTCGCGCGACGGCGGGAGCAGGGGGCCACCACCAGTCGCGGCCAATACAGCCATATCAACAGCGGCAGTCCCTACTCTTGCAGCCGTGGGTCGGACATATCGCACACTCGGCTCAGCCGGGGGAGTCGGGTATTTAGGCCATGATGAGTGTAAGCGTTTTCTTAAGCTTACGCCGGAGCTATACTCGCGAGAGAACCTAAGACGGTTCGAGAAACGCATCGAGGAGCTGAAGAATGCTGCTCGCGAGATCGTGCGCCCACTAATGGGAACCGGTCTCGAACTAGAACTTGACAGAGCGGCAAGCGGCACGGGCCCGTCCATGGGCATGATGAATTATCTTACCTGTATTCAGGTAGAAGAGAGAGATCTTCCGTGGGATGCCGATGGCTGATTGGGCACTCCGCCATAAGTGCCCGGTGAATGAGGACCCCACGCTATGAGACGACGTGTTACACCATGTCGTTGCTTGTAGGGCACGATTTCCTGGTGTTTACGATCTTGTATAGATGAATACTTGCTGGGGTTGATCATGCTGGCGCTGTGTCTTCTCGCTCGTTTGCCACTGCCGGTTTCCGCCCGTGAGGATCTGTGGTAGCTAGATGAATTACGATGTAGATGTGCGGCGGCGGTCACCATTTTTGTGACCTCACTTTCTGTCCATAGTTAGTGTTGGACTGATGAGAAAGTTGGATACGATACCCCCCTTTGTCTCTTTTCTTTTTTCTTTTTTTCATCCCTTCGTCCCTTTTCTTTTGGCTTAGATATCATGTTGCGTACCATCATAGTCCATATACCAGATACCAGGTTTTCATACGACAGGAAAGAAGACGAGGAAATAATAATATACCTAGCGTGAGGTTTATGCGCTTCCTTTTACCACCGGCTCGGGACTTTTCCAAAAAGTTTTTTTGTTGTGACTTGATTGGGAGCTGGTAATTGTGATGTCGTGATAAATAAGAATAGAACATCCACTCACCTGCCTACCTACCTACCTACCTATCTATCTATTTACCTACTTCGCTAGGTTAGGTAGGAGAGGGATGATTCATAAGAAATAAATAGCATTAAGGCCTAGGAGCCATAGGTAGATAGGTAGATAAACCCGACTTACTCAGTTGACCTGGCGTCCATATCTTCACATTGGAGGGAGTAGCTATATTCCCCCTTTGTTATGTGATATGAAATTTACCCCTTGTTTCGCAAACCGGGTAGATGCAGTAGTTAGGTTAAGTAGGGTTCACGGTATTTACATATCTGGGGTGCATTTGTAGTCCGATAGTCTTAATGAACATGTCAGAACGTCAATATAAAATAAAATGATCAGTCATCAAAATTCACAACGTGTTTGTGTGTGTCTGTGTCTTGCTAACTGGGTAGGTATATCTGTACCTAAGTATGTATTTAAGCTTCAAGTTTCTTTTCTTTTTTCTTTTTTGGACGCCCTTTTTCGATCATGCAACCCCCCAGCTACTAATCTAACCTAGCTAAAGAAGTAGATAGGTACCAAGCGGGTAGGTTGTGTAATAGTAGTGTAGGAAGCCTTCTCCCTTTTCTTGTTTTCGCCAAACACGATGCGTAAAGTAGGCAAGGTAAGGTAAGGTAGGTAAAGCAGGCGATCTAATTATACTATTTCAGAGCATTCTAAGAAAGACTAGTAAGCTCAGAGACCAAGCTACTATTCGCCTGTGAGGTCAATACACGAGACGTCGCTCCGTCTCCAGACACTTCCTGTTCGCTTACTCCCACTGCCGGTGCCGTCCTTAAGAGCAGCAGAGGCAGCAGAAGTGGCATACTCCTCTTTGAGAGCATCGGCTTCGTCTACGCTAACGTCGATTTCTTTGAAGAAGCCCGGCTCGCTCTTGCGGGGCACGTATAGCTTCGTCATTCTGATGCCGTGTGTCTGTTTTAGTGTCGTTTGTCTCTTCTCTGGTTTCGTCATATTCTTCTGCATAGTAGTAGTAGTAGTAGTAGTGTTCGGGGGATTTATGGTTTCTTCTTCATCCGTTGCTCCCACCCCTGACCCTATGATGATGATGCTGCTGTTGTCGTTGGACTGGACGGCGGTGGAAGGGAGTGTAGAGTCTATATAAGCTTTGTTGCCACCATGAATTCGGCTGATAAAGCTGCTGATAGGTGGTAGTTCGAAGTCGTTATTGTCATCACTCTCGTCTTCCGATCCCGCTGGAAGGGCCTCAATGGCAACTGTTTGCGCCCGTTTTAATCCTCTTACCTGCTTTTGGCTTCGGCGCGGCGGTGAATCTAGAGGTAGCGATCCCGCTCTGGAGAATTTTCGGAGAGGCTTTTCGATTGATGCTGGCGCTGGGCTGAGCTCGTCAGCAACACTATAGCCTGTAACGTCCCCCTCATCTAGGGTCGCTATTGGTGGTGTTAAGGACCGCCTTTTTGCTGGGCATGATGACCGCGTTGGAAATAGATCGATTTCATCTCGATCATTGTCATTCCCGTCCTTGCTGCTTACAGGGGAAGTAACACCCTTGGAAGGCGACGCAACGGGGCTAGAGGTAATAAGAATGGGCTCGCACGTCTTGGTGGATTTCGTGGTTCTGGCAACTCTAGGACTAGCTTGTGAGCTGGCGATAGTCCAAGGGTTGGTGTTTATGTCCACCTTTGGCTCCTCTGGAAGTTTCTTCCCGGACCGAGATTTATTAGATGTGGGAGGCTTACTTGTTCTTGTAGGGTGGGATTTCTGTGGTTCCTGACTGGACCGAGGCAAAGGTTGGCTATTCTGTGAAGATGTTGGAAGGAAGTTCAGTGTGTTGCGGACCGGAATGGGTGATAATTGCGACCTTCCCGGCGCACTGACTAGTTTTATAGTCTCCGTAGTGTGTGGAACATTGTTCTTGGTAATCTTGACGAACTTGTTCAAGGCACCAACAGCCGTTTCACCAGTTCTGGACTTTTGTTTCGAAGTCTTGGCTCTCGTGCGAGGTATGGCTTTTGCGCGTTGTGCTTCTTCCCATTTCTCGACCATGAAGGGTATGCCTAACCTAGCTATTGCCTCTGGCACCCAGAGCAAATCTGGCTCCGTGGGGCTGAATTGCTTTCTTGCCCCCGGCTTGGCACCAGAGTCACCCTCCACCGCATCCCCCTGTAGCTCTTCTATCTCATCGTCGCTGTTGAGGGCCAAGCCTTCACGCCCAAAGTCAATCACTTCGTCAGGCTCCTGTTGGAAGTCATACCCGACGATCCTTGTTGGTACAAACGATACACGCAATTCCGGGGTTGCGTCTGTGCTGAAGTGAGCTCGACGGGTCTTGATAGACATGACGAGCTCAGTTTCCTCTTTCTCGAGCATGCTCGTATCTGTATTTTGGTGTTTGTTTACTGCCGCCCGTTGCATGAGCATGCGCACTAGCAGGCAAGGTGCCAGAACCCTGATAAACTTGACGGCCCCTATTCGATAAGTCCAGTCGAAGGTCTCGCGAACAAACTCGCGAAGTCCTTGTACATCTATGGGTTGGTCCCAAATTTGCTGCTTTAATCTGTCCAATGTCGACGTCGGTGATACTACAGGATGCGTGTAGTACCTGAGAATGTCCATGCCCGGAAAGTCGTCTGGAATCGTCAATGCTTTGTGCCTTGTTCTGAAAAACCCGCTTTCGTTATGTCGTAACTCGTATGTCAGCCGCTCCTTCCAACTAGCCAGCTCTGAGCTCTCTGACCGCTTGAGCTGGCAAAGGGACTTCCCGAAACCAGCCCTCGCCGCTTCACAAGCAAGCTTGACACCAGCCCCAGGAATGCCTTCGGGTAGGTAATCACCACCACTCATTAGAGCCACGAGCACCATGCCTTCACGGTCCAGGCCGGAAGGTCCTTGGCATAGTTCCTGGGTATCGTACATGGAAACGTGAGTAGGCGTCTTGGCGCCCTTGGTACCTTCGGACGACCAGTTCCTTAGGGTCTTGGTGCAACCAAACATGATGGTGTCGACATCCTCGCTTAGCACCGCATCTACAATGCCATTTCGTTGTAGAAGGGCACATTCGGCCTCGGCCTCTCCAGGGGCATCGTGGGCCACGAAACCAAACAGCCTAATAAGCCGTTTGGCCATAGCTGTCGCCACTCCATCACCGCGGCCAGACCGCTTGTTCCGTTTGAAGGCAGGCTTGTTGGGTCCATCAAACACAAATATGGGTTGAATGGACAAGCTAAGCAAGCGGAGCAGTCTGTAAAAAAGCGTGCGAATAGCAGGGTTGGAACCGCCTATAGAATATCAAGTATGTCAGACAGAAGAAAAGCTGAGGGTTGTGAGGCTTCTTTGTCTTACCTCGCGCGGCTTGGGTTTGGAACTGCCAAATGGAGATGTCTATGGCAATACGTAGGGGCCGGCCAGATTCTTCCAGCTTCTGAACAGCGAGTTTAGCTAAAGAAACCCGCTTCCCGGGCCCAATTTCCTTGTATATGCTATGCTCGTGTCAGTGATAAATCGTGGCTAATTTTTCCGAGTTGTAATAGCTCTCACCCTTTGATGCCCATCTCGATGACGCACACAGTCCAAACTTCAGGGCTACCGGAGACGAGTCATCTGGGAGGTTTGTCGAGCAGTATGAAGCTATAATTGTTAGTTAAAGACTTAATTAGAAGCTCAGAATGAGGAACTGGTCATATTGATAGATCAATCGACTATGACACGTAATGTCGATGTATTCTAGATTGCACGTGAAACATTCGCATATCACGTTAACTGTGTTATTGACTTTTCTGAGTGAGATAGTATTTTGGTATCCACTGGCAACGATGCATCCATGCACTTGCAGGGGCCTGTTTGTACCCCCACATGCAACTGGGTCAAGTACAATATGCCCCTGTAACGACCGTGCAGGTCCCTTCCTAAGCTAAGTACAGGCCTAATCCCCCCTGTACTTGAGATCTCCTCTACTTTTAGCACCAACAAAAGAAGCCCGTTTGTAACCCTTCGCCATCTTTAAAGTATTTGGGCTTTTGAGCCCCCCTCCCATGCAGAGGTCTCGCTCACGTCTCTGTTAGACATGCGAGAAGCTTCATAGGTTTACCCAGAAGAATAATGTCGTCCAACCCGGGCCCTACCACCCTTCCACACCGCACTGTATCGAGCATCCGTGCCGGGGTATCTGCTGCTCCCCAGACACCGGCACGACCCATCCCTACTCCCGGTTATGGATCGCCGTCCAGTCTGCGAGCCGACGATGACCCCGTAGTCATTGAGCTTGGCTCCAGGAAGCTGCGCATTGGATTCTCTGGAGATGCCGTTCCTAAGAGGATCGTTGCGTTTAGCCCAGAGCAGCACAGGCGCGCGGGCGACTTTCGAGTTTGGGACCCCAACTTTCCTAGTCAATGGCGCAACAGAGCTTCTGGGAAACCATGGGGCTCTGATCATGAATTATACCAGTTGGACATCCGGGGCCAAGACGTCTTATTGGTTGTCGACAAGCTAGAACGGGAGCTGAGAGACGCTCTCTACAAGTATGCCGCTCCTTCTGTTCCCGTCTATCTCCATTTCTACATAGTAACTTGATTACTAACGTTTCCCTAGACATTTACTCCTCGATTCGAAGCCGAGGAAGATAATACTAGTCTTGCCTCCAGCACTGCCTCTGCCGTTACTATCCCCAACCCTCGATACCATATTCCACCACTTTCAAGCACCTACTATATCTCTCCTGTCGTCGCCAGTCATGACTACATTTGCTGCCGGTCTCAGATCCGCATTGGTGGTGGATCTTGGCTGGCATGAGACTACAGTGACAGCCGTTTACGAATATCGTGAAGTACAAACCTCGAGGAGTATCCGAGCCGGAAAACTTCTCGCAGAAGAGACGTACGAATTCCTGCTGCAAGCTGTCCAAGGGCGTCCACCTACAGCGCGCACGGAGAGGCCCGAAGACAGGCTGCAGGACGAGGCACTAAGCTTTGAAGAGTGCGAGGAGGTCGCAACCCGTATGCTGTGGTGTAAGAGGACAGCTAGACAAACACACGGGGAGACAACCGAAGAGGGCCTCCCAACAGTCCACGAACATGATGAAGAGGCGGAGGAGTTGCCTCTGACTGAGGATCACTCCCCAATGACCATCACACTGAACTCATGCAAGCCCCCAAAGACGGTCCAAATACCGTTTTCGCAGCTAGCCGAGCCCTGCGAAGCCGCTTTCTTCGAGACTCGGCTTGCGCCATCATGCTTTGATGACCACGAACTGCCGGTACATCTCCTGATATATCGAGCGTTGCTTCAGTTGCCCGTGGACGTGCGTGCTGTCTGCATGTCGCGCATCATATTCGCGGGAGGATGTTCGGGTATCATCGGATTAAAGGGTCGTATTCTGGACGAGGTTTCGGCCCTGGTGGAAGGTCAAGCCTGGGATCCCGTGAGAGGAAAGAGGGTGGAACAATCCAAGACAAACCCAAAACTCAAACGCAACGGCACACGGCAGGCGAACCCGGGGTCTATACCGGTGGTTATACAACCGGATCCGGCCACGGCTGACGGAGAAGCAGCCGAAACGGCCGTGAATGCAGCCGACGCGCCTCAAGAGGTCGACCAAGTTGAGATGCTCCTAAAAAAAGAAAGAAAGCACAAGACGCCCGTGCAAGGTATACTAAGGGCCGTCGACTCTCTTGGGCCTTGGTGCGGGGCGAGCCTAGTCACGCAACTGAAGGTCCCAGCACTGGCAACAATAGACCGTGAAATTTGGTTACAGCAGGGTATCAACGGCGCCTCTCGCCCGAGTGAGGTCGACACTAAAACGGGCCAGAGACAGAGCATGGGACCTAGTGGTTTGATGCGAGGACAAGCAGCTCAACCAAATAACTGGACGCTGGGTGTTTGGGGAACATTGTTTTGATACGAGTTCTGCTGGGTCCAAAAGCCAGATGGAACAGTTCTGCTTTCCTTCGTACCTCATTTAGATACCCCCTTACGTGCAATATATCGAGATTTTGGCAAGCGTCCAATTCTATATTTGTCACCCCCTACTAATCTAAGTCTCATGTTAATCTGGGTCTATACAATGTAGAACTGTGAATGCCCCGGGAGCGGTTGGCGCTTGTAAGTCAAGCAGCAGGTTCATGCCGCCGGTGCCTTCGAAAGTGATGATAGGAAATATGGCTAAATACAGAAGCGAGAATACATAGTAGGTAAGTGAACGTTTAGGTTTCACGCCGTTACTGCCGGAGGCGTACTGGCTGCTTTATTTATTTATCTTGGCCACTACTGTATAACATCTATCAATCAGATAAGGGATCTGGAATTAATGCTATCTAATTACCTATGTCATAAGGCTCTTGAATGTATGACCGGAATGGAATATTTATAATAATTCTGCTGAGAATGACATATTAGGAAACAAAGTACCAAGTAGCTTGCTTGAACTTACCCTGTACAACCCCTGTAAGATGCGGGGCAGAGCTTGCATAGGTGTCTCCTGGGTTAGCTTGCCTACGGAGCTAGGTAGCTGTACCTACCTGGAAAGCTACTAGGTAGCTCAACCATCTAAAGCAAAAAAGTTGAGCCTCATCTTCCGGTCATTTCGTGGTTCTCCAACGTCCCCTCCATCGCCGCCCGGGATAAATACTATAAGGGGCTTACTTGCAATCATGAAAGCTGCAAGGGCATCTTATGTTTGCCTGCAGTGCCGGCATATCTGGCCTAAGACCACACGATTATTCCCTAGCACAGTCACTCGTTCCTACTCCAACTCCAACTCCAACTCTAGCTCTAGCTCATACACATCGAGCTCGATCACAAGCCCAAGCTCCAATTCGCCCCTAGAAACACACGAGACAACTGCAACAAAGCAACAACAGCAGGCACAGCAACAGACACAACGTCCTACGACTGCTCCGAAACCAAATATCAATATCAGACACATCCGCCAGAACCCAGAGCTGTACGAGAAGAACTGCCTCGAGCGCAACTACAAGAACCAGGCCACGTACCCGTCGCGCATCAATGCGCTCTTCGACCAATGGCAGGCGCGGCAGAAAGACGGCCGGAGCCTGCGCGAGCGAAGCAACGCCCTGCGCCGACAGATCGCGAACCCAGCCACCATCCAGCACGAAGACGAGGCGTCGGAAGGGACGACGATAGTGACGGATGATGCGCTATCGCACTCGCTCGGTAGCGGCGCACAGCGCGACGTTAGGACCATGACGAAGGACGAGCTCCTCGAGGAGGCGCGTCTGCTCAAGCAGACGCTATCGGCCATCGAGGAAGACGAGAGCCGCCTCTCGACCGAGATGACCGAGCTTGCCCTCGCCATCCCGAACCTGACCTCCGACGAGACGCCGCGGGGGTCCGAGCCTCGTGTGCTAACCTACATCAACGCGCCCCATCCGCTCAAGTCAGAGGCCTCTGACCGGGTCTGGCGCTCGCACGTGCACGTCGGCTCCGAGCTGGGCATTCTGGACTTCGCGGGTGCGGCGACGACCTCCGGATGGGGCTGGTACTATCTCTTGGACGAAGGCGCTGAGCTCGAGCAGGCGCTGATCGCCTACGCGCTCGCGAGCGTGACGCGGATCCCGGGATGGCGCCAGGTCGCGCCCCCGAGCATCGTGTACAGCCACATAGCCGCGGCCTGCGGGTTCCAGCCGCGCGACCAGAACGGCGAGACGCAGGTGTACGCGCTGGCGCAGTCGGCGTCGGACGCCGCGCGCGGCAAGCCTGAGCTCAGCCTCGCGGGCACGGCCGAGATCCCGCTCGCCGGCATGCGCGCAGATACCGTGATGGAGGCGTCGGAGCTGCCGTTGAAGCACGTCGGCGTATCGCGCTGCTACCGCGCCGAGGCGGGCGCCAGGGGAGCCGACACGAAGGGCCTGTACCGTGTGCACGAGTTTACGAAAGTAGAGATGTTCGCCTGGACCCCGCTGGAGCATCAGGCGGCTGAAGAGGTCTTCGACGAGATGGTGGATGCGCAGACGGAGATCCTGGCCTCGCTGGGCCTGCACTGCCGAGTTCTCGAGATGCCTACCGCGGACCTGGGAGCCTCCGCCACGCGCAAGATCGACATCGAGGCCTTCTTCCCCTCGCGCGCCGCGCAGGGTCTCGACGACGGCTGGGGCGAGGTCACGAGCGCCAGCCTCTGCACCGACTACCAGACGCGCCGGCTCGCCACGCGCGTGCGCAGCCCCTCCGCCGGCGGCAAGCTGTCTTATCCCTGGACCGTCAACGGCACCGCCCTCGCCATCCCTCGCGTCCTGGCTGCCATCCTCGAGAACGGCTGGGACGAGAATTCCAGGGCTGTCACGATCCCCGAGTGTCTGCGTCCGTGGATGGGCGGCAAGCAGCAGATCGAGGTGAAGCATCGTCGGGACTAGGACCTCAGTCCAAAAAACGGCTTTGTCGATGCGAGTGCCGTTATTGCTACATAAAAAAGGCCGGGACAGAGATGTTCTACCGCAAGGCTCCAGTTGGAGGTATTACTCCCATTGGAGTTGACACAGACGCCGGCAGCAGCCGACTCAGATCACCGCCTATCGAAGTCCTAACGTCAGCAGAAAGAAGGGGTAAATACGAGAACATCTCAGCTGTAAAATCACGTGTAATAATCCAAATTATTCATACTCAGGCGTCACTTCAGGTCACGGCATTGGTCACTCGTCAAGCCAGGTTTCCTGCTTGCTTACTGGAAAGGGGAGGTACGAAAATATTGATCGATTGATTTGAGGTTCTGTCATTAAACTCGTAATTTGTGTATCATATCATATCGAAACAGAACAGGACAAGAAGAAGAACAAACAAAAAATAAAAGCCAACCAAACGAGGTATGCTTATGCTTAGTAGAGGAAAATCTCAACCATAATTTTGCTTCTGCTCTCCATTTTTGTTTTCAACATCAAGAACAACGGTACTATTAAACAAGTCGTAGACAACAGGAACAGGAAAGAAAAGACGAAAACATCCTTTGTCTCCCAAACCATCAAAGTTCCATACAGCCAGCGCAAAAGAAAACGGGGAGGACAAAAGAGGGGGTATCTACGCCATTCTCCGTTTCTCAATCCATCCATCCATCAATCAATCAATCAATCAATCAATTCCATCCCGTGACCCAAGCTCGCAGTTGCTCCTGGAAAAACAAAAAATTCAAAACACCATAGTCCGTTCATGATAAAGAGCATCCATCAATCATGACTGAGTAGAAAGTCGTGGATCGATCTCATCAAGCAGGCACGGCGACCTCGCTCTCGCCAGTGATACTGCCGGTGTCGGCTATGCTATCGTCGTCAGCACCGGTGCTGCCATTAACAGCGCTCTCCGTCCACTCGCTCATGCCGTCTTGATTGTAGTCGTGATCATGTTCTGAGTCGGAGCTATGGTACTGGTCATCGCTGTAAGCGCTCTCCGTCTCTGTGCCCGTGATGACCGTAGTACCGAGACTCGAGCGGCGGAGCGTACCATCCTCGCTAACGGAGCCTTCTTGTTCTTCGTCATCGCGGATGTCGCCTGCATCGCTGTGATCGGAAAGGTCTCCGCCGTCTCTCGACTGCTCCGTGAATTCGGTCACTGTTTCATCTTCCTCCCCGACTGGAGTAGGCATATCCATCGGAGTGGGTGTAATAACATCCCTGTCGTCGATGCCTTCGAGGTCATCGTCTTCAGCGTTGGTAGTGACCAAAACACTCGAGTCAGCTTCGGGATTGGCGTCGTCTTCGTCGCTCTCTCTCATGGAGTCCACGTTCTCCTTGTCGAGCTCACCGTATCCTTTACCTGATCCAACCCGGCCAGGGGCCCAGCTACTCTTTCGTAGCCCAGTGCCGGCTGCCGTTCGAACGCTTTGACTCCGCTTGAGCCCGCCCGTCGGCACGTTGTTCGTAATTTGGCTCAAGCTTAGGATCCTGCGGCTCGCGCCCCCATTGTCTGGCGGAATGAGACTCGATCGGTTGCCATTGACAGCCATGTTGACAGCAGCTCGAGGTTTGGCCGTCGGCTTTGTAGCCGGCTTGGGTGCTTCCGCGCCTCCTAGACTAGAACGAGCGACACGCTTACGGCTCATAGCGTCGCGACCTTTGGGGACCGAGTTGGCCATCAAGAGAGCTCGGGAATGATCGAGGACGCCATCCAGGATCCTACGTTCAAGTCCCTGGGCGCGGATGTCCATGACGTGGAGTTCCTCGCGGCGAAGATGGAGGGCAGTCTCGAGTGAGGAGACGTCGGCGGTCAACTTCGTCTTCTGTCGGGTCAATGCCTCCTGTTCAGACCGCAACTCGAGTATGCTTTTCCGCAGCTGTGCCTCTTCCTCCCTCAGCAGAGCTAGATTAGCTGTGACATACTCTTGCTCCGCTCTCTGGCGTTCCAGGGCAATGGTAGTCTCTTGTAGCGTCTTTTCGCGGTCTTCATGCTCATTCTCAATCCGCTGTTTCTGCGAAGCTAGGAAATCGCTGATGTCGCCGGCGGTTCGCACGACCTGTTGATGTACTTTGTCCAGCGTCGCCAGCCGCGCATAAGCCTCGTCGGCTGTGTGAGTGTGATCGACGAGTTTATCTAGCTTGGTGTGCACTTGGCTATCCAATTTGTCAAGTTTTGCTTGGACTTCGGTATCATCGTATTTCTCGATCGGCGGCAACAAGGGAGGCTCTTCTTTAACAGGTGGTTTGGCATCTTCGATGAACTGTTGAATGTCGGTCACCGAGGTTCTGGAGTGTTCAAAATGCTCTCCAACGAGTAGCAGAACATCTTTGACTGCCTCGAGAATCTTCGGCTGGTAATCGTGGACATGTCCCTGCAGACCCTCGACGGCGCCGATGGCTTGCTTGACTTGTTCACGTGTCATCTCGTGCTCATTCTTGCCGTCAGCGTGGTTGTCCTCTGCCTTGCTATACAGCATCTCAACCTTGTCGAAAACAGTCCGAGATGCTTCCTCCATCTTCTCCAGAGACTCGGTCACGGTAGAGCCGAGCGTATCGATCAGGACCTTCAGCTCCTCCGTTACAGCCTTGTTGCCAACTACCGCGGCTTCCATCTCAACGTCCCGAGCCTCTCCAGCTTTCGTTCGATCTTCCATGACTAGCTGAAACTCCTCATATTTTGTCAAGAGCTCGCCGATCTTTTCGTCAATTTTCTCGTTCACCAGGTCCGAGGCTTCCTTGAGTTTCTCGTCGGTGTCGAGTTTTGCGCCTACGACTCCGGCTCGGGTCTCCTCAAATTCGGACTTCATTGATTCGAACATCTCTTTTAAGTCGCTTCCAACGGTGGCGTTCTGATTGATCGTTTCACTAAGGCCCTCCAACAACTGGCCTAGCGTCTCCATACCGTTCCCGCCAGCGTCGAGCTTCTCTTTGGCCATGCTTTGGAAATCTTCCAGGAAGGCCTTCACCTCAGCAACTCGCTCATTCACAGTGCTGACTTCGGTTTGCCTGTCAGCCAGAGCTGTGGCGTTAGCCTCGGCTTGGGCCGTGTTGTAGTCTTGAATGCTCTTCACTATATCCTCGACATTCTTGAAGTCTTCTTTCGATGGTAAGCCCGCAATGTCGTCGCTGGGGATCTTCTCAACGAGAGACTTAATGTCCAATACAGAGAACCCGATGGCGTCCACATCCGTCTTGGTGACCTTTTCGGGGTCTTCGAGAGACTTCTCTGCTCGTTCCTTCATCTCGTCGAGCGAGGCCGTGATTTGCGTTACAAGGGACTCCAGGTTCATAAGATCTTCCTTGCGAGAAACAGTGTCAAGCTGAACAGTGAACGCCCCCAAAGAATCCTTCGTTTCCAGAGCGAGGGCCTCGAGCGCGTCAACATGCTCTTTTCTGACTGCTTGCTCACCATCGATAAGATCGTCTAGCCGCGCTTTGGTGTTGCGAAGGATCGTCTCGATGGCTTGCACGTCTTCCTTTGTAGCAGCATCCTCGGGGGTGACGGGCGGATCGCTCTCCTTAGTCGACGTATTCGCCATGTCAGCCATTGAGTCCTGCATTTTACGAAGCATTTCCTCCATTTGGGTGAGGTCCTCCTTGGACGCGCCGTTTCGAAGCATCTCTTCCATTTCGGCCAAGTCATCCTTTGATAATGCACCTTCGGGCGCAAGAGCTGGTGCAGGTTGTGGTATCTCGATGGATTCCATTTTGACTCTGAGCTGCGTCATCATCACTTCAAGGTTCTTGATGTCGTCATGCTTGACCAGGTCAGCTGGTATAAGAGCATCCATAGGTTCCGGATTAACAGTTACCACCGCTCTCTCGGTGTTGCTTTCGCGGAGCGTATCGATGTCACCACGGACGTCGTCCAGGCCGGATTTGAGAGCGTCGAGGATCTCATCGTTGGCTGTGAAGTCGACAGGCTTATCATTCAGCCGTTCAATGCAGAGGCGCATCTCGCTGAAGCCTTCGTGCAATGCATCCAGAATGTCGGTGGTGCCGGCATGTGGACGCAGAAGATCGCCCCGAACTCTCTCGAGACCTTCACGGAGAGCTTCGAGAGCTTCTCTGTTATCGACCGGTGGCGGTACGTGGGGTACGAGAGAAGAATTCACAGCATCTCGGAGAGACTCGATTTCCTGCTTAACTAGATCTCTCGAACCGTCGGATGACTTTGCTATCATCTCGGCAAGTTCGTCGCGGAAGTTATCGAAACTGTTGATTAGATTTGCCATGAGTTCCTCCTGTGATGTAGTGCCGCTATTAGCGGCGGCCGCAGCTCTGTCGAAGTACTCATCGATATGCACTCGCAAGGACTCAAAGCCGTCTTTTGTGGCATCCAATACTTGCTCGGTGTCACGTCCATTGGCCGCAACATTCTGCCTGGCTTCATCGCTGGCGGCCTTGAACTCGTCTCGCATATACTGCATGAGCTCGTGAAGTCGCTCCATGATCTCCACGTTTCCACCATCGTGCGGTACTAGGGCAGCAGCATTCGGATTCGGGAAATCAAATGATTCCAGTCCCTGCTTGACAGCATCCAGCATATCGTCCCGAGTGAGCTCTTGCGTAACTGCAGACGGGGCAACTGGGAACTCGAACTCCTCAAGACACTCCCTAACAGCTTCGAGAACTTCGTCGCGAGAAAGGCTCGCAGGCGTATCAATCTTGGGGGGGACGAACTGCTTCATTCCTTCTACAACAGCTTGGAAAACCTCATCTTTCGTCGCAGCTTCTGGCATCTCCGGCTGAGGGGCGTATTCTTGTAAGCCTTCCTTGATACAGGCGAGTACTTCGTCCCGCTCTAGGCCAAGCTGCTGTATCTCAATTTCAGGCTTGTAATTTTCCCATGCGTCTCGCACAGCCTCCAGGACATCATCTCGACTGAGTTGTGGTTCCTGGCGCTTGTTCGCCTGCGTGTCATTGACGGCGTTTCTCACGGCGTTGTAAATCTCCTGATAATCGATTGCCGACTTGGTCGACTCAGTTGATTCACGTCTGTGCTCCCGGAGTCGGTGTTGCATATAAACCTTCATCTGTTCTAGGCCTTCTTCCACGATCCTGGCGAGCTCTGCCCTACTCGCGGTCTCGCTCTTGCTGTGATGCCCGCCTTTCCCGCCGTGCTCTTCAAGCTTTCGACCTAGTTCCCTTCCCATGCCAAGGACTTCGCCACGTAACTCGCGGACAAGCGCCTTGACTTCAGCGGTTAGACCGCCTCCCTGAGCAACGCTATCTTTGACAGAGCGAATCATCCTCATCATCTCATCGCTGAGGGCATCGTTTGGACGCGACGGAGCGGAAGCACGACGGCCATCTTTATCCAGAATGACCCGTTCAACTCTGGAGCCGACCGTTGAGCTATTTGGATTCCAGTGCATGCCTTCAACCGAGACATCGCTGGCACTATCGAAACTAAGGCTCCTCTGCGTGTTTGAGCCAGGGCCCGCAGCCGGAGCAGATGACTGCGCCTGCCTTGTCGTTTTGAGATGATCCAGCAGCTCCTCGACTTTGGCAGCAGAAGCCATGCCGTTTAGTTTTCCCGCCAACTCGTTTAAATGATCAACTACCATGTCCTGACCTTCCTTCGTTCCCATGTCTCGAATGATCTTCTCTAGCAAAGCCATCGAGGCCGGTGAGTCGCTACCAATAAGAGACGGGGTGCTTATAGATGACTCTCGGTCTAAAGAGGCAGCAAAGCTGTTGGGCGATGGTATACGAGGCAGCGCATATGCTCGGGGGGTTTTAGACACAGTAGGGCTATTAAAAGCCTTATTATCAAGATATAGGCCGCCGTTGAAAGTATCGCGGTGGTGTTTAGTAGAATCGACGTTAATAGCAAGCTCGCGCAATGTCTTCCGAATGTCCTCGTCTCTCGCATGTGTAGCTTCCTTGAGGCTCATCAAGTCGGTTGCGTTATCACGACTTCTCCGGGTCAACTGTGCCATCTCCTTCTGCAGTGAAGCCGCTATATTCGTGAGTGTTAAGAGCTGGCTTGACAGCTGTTCGTTTATCACTGGGGATTTACCCTGCGCTGCGGCGCTGTTGTTGGCGTTGTTTGTGACTGTGGCAAGAGGTGATTCGCTTTCCCGGCTCGATGCCGGCGCCATATTCTGCAAAGCCAACATAGTAGCAGATTGGGGTGGTGTATTCTCGCCCAATATACTCTGCTGTGGCCTTTTTGCAGACGGCCGCATAAGTGGGGTCAGACTCGACGACATTGTTATTGGTGTGACAGTCGCTGACGATTCCTTCTCAGTCGACTTTGTCTCCCTCTCACTCTCTCGTCCTCGTACCGGCGTTGCTGGCCGTGTCTTCTCAGGTGACCCCCTAGGTGTAGTGTTTGCTGAATCACGACCTCCTTCGATCATAAGACTCAGATCCCTTACAGTCCCGGGCTGAAGGGATTGCATTCGCTTGTGAGGGCTTGGTCGCTGGACAAGAGCCCGCTCTGGTGAAAAATCTGTCGTCCGTTTGTGAAGGGTGGGTACAAGGGCATTTTCCCGTGCCTTTTCTTGTAGTGCTGCGTGGGCGGACTGGATGGCCAAAGATGTGCCACTCCGTGAAGTGCCAACGCTGGGCGACTGTGGGTTTAGAGGTAGCGGTGGAGGGGCACGGTCAGGGTCTGAGCTATCCCACCTATTCCTACTTTGTTAGTCTGTAGGACACAATAATGGCAGTTGCTCTGAGGACATAGACAGGAAGACACAGACGGGCTGCGGTCAAAGAATATAGATAACTTACATGGGCACTAGCGCACTTGACGACCCAGAGTGTTGGTGTCTAAGATGTCGGTCAGGCGCTTCACGCTCGAATGACGGCATCTTGGAAAGGCTAATTTTGATGGTGGTGGTTTGTAAAAGCGCGGACTGGCATGCAGGTGTCTGAGGAGCAAAAATGAGAATTGTTTTGCTGCTTCAATCTTTCAATCGTTATTTTCAATGGGCTGGCTGAAGCCTCCCAGCACGGGATTGACAGAAAAAATTTCGTGTCAAAGGCGATATTGATGATCTATCGTAAACTTTAAGCATGGAGGTGAAGGATAGAAGGAGTTGGTAGCCGTGACAGGAGATATATCAGCGTTAAGAGGGTCCTTGTTAATACGTGATGGCCCGCCAGGCATTCAATTGGCGCCAGCAGTACATTGTCAAGGTCACCCAATGTGGACAAACAAAAACGAACAGCCGCCCAATCCCAGCACAGCTGCAACGTCACAAGTCCGCTGCCCCAGCAACGGGAGCGCTTTCCAAACTTTCACCCCCCCGTTTCACCTGCCAAGCTCCCGCATGCAGCATTAGCGTACCCACCCCCAATCTTGATAGGTCAATTAAAGTTGTTTACAGGACAATACCTGCGCTATGGTGTGCTATCGTAGGTATCTATGTACCTACTAGCGCTATTGTTCACTGCAGTCTCGAGCTACAAATCAGACACAAATTACTCCAACATTGTCCCATTCTTACAGTGGTACAAATTTGTGACAAGAGATTGATGATAACTACTGCCTATCTGGTGCTAGTGCAATAATGGAAGCATAGCAGTAGGCACCATTCCTAGGTTAGGCTGGTTGGACTCTTGCAAAGCTGCGTCTCATCCGCCTTTATAGTACTTATTCTCAATTATCGTCTATTGATGCATACCTGAGTCGAGTACTTCCTGATCATTAGATCGTCCTTTACACGGACTATCTTTTTTTTCAACACATGATCCTAATCAAGCGCTTGAGACAGTGTCCTAACAAACGCCAGCTGTACCTATTATATACATAATCTATACCCGTATTTTCCACCATTATTCATACACACTTGCTCCTTCTTGCTTTAAGACATCCTTCGCTCACTATGCATTTATTTCATCATACCGTCGAATGCGGGGATGAGAGTCTGAGCAAGCCAGAAGGAAAAGACTAGCTTGGGACCGGTCATGAGCAACTGCAGGGAGTGTTAGCGACCTTGACCCAAAAGGCGGACGAGAAAAATGGTGTGGGGCTATCAAGTAAACCTACCTTGGGAACTAATCCCTTGAAAAAACTTGTAGGGCCTTCAATCCTTGCCATATTAGACAAAATCCGGAATCCGCTCTCGGGGTTCTCGAAATTCCGGTTCTGGATACGAGTCTTGATAACATCTAGCGGCGCCGAAACGACAAGGGAGGCCGAGGCACCGGCGACCGATGCAACGAAATTCTGGAACCATGATGCCTTGTTATAGTCTGAGAGGCCAAAGAGGTATTCCTTGGTAAACGCCGATCCACCAAAAAGCTGTGTCACGTTAGACATTGCGGACCAACAGATCACAAGGATAGACATACAGCAAAGGAGCCGGGCGCATTTCGAGCAGCCGTCCATCCCCATCCTCTGTAGAGGCCGAAGCCTTCATCGGCAATGATCTTGAAGATACCACGACCACGGAACGCCTCGGGGTTTGTCTGACGTTTGATCTTGAGAACATCGAGGGGCAGGAGGACAATCTCGCCGATACCGATCAGACTAAAGCATGTTAACAACGATCATGGTGTTACCAAAGAATAGACTTAGCGACTATACCTTCCAGCTGTTGAGTGCATGATAGCTTTGCCTGTCTTCTTGCCAAAGGCACTCTCAAAGTCCTTGCCGAAATGAGTGGCCAGATAGTCGCGAGCGACAGGTTGGCCACCATACTTGTAAATTCTTTGCGAGACCTAAAACATCGTTAGCCAAGAAGATATGGGCACTTCAGGCTGTCTTGGAGTTGTACCTTGTAGCCAGCAGCATATCCTAGACCGGGGAACAGAGAAAAGAATTTCCTGCCGAACGGAGCAGTGGCCTTGTCTTTGAATATCACCGTATTGAGTTGGCTAGAATTCGTAATCTTTACACAGATACTTAGCAATCGCTCTTCTTTTCCGGAGACGCTCAGGTTCAGCAGTAGCTATTCATACCCTTGTCTGGTTGCTCATCAAGCGCTTTGCTATTGTGTCGACCTTCAACCATCTTGTCAGTCAACGTTTGACTTTACGATTCGTCGCTACGCACAGGATGGAAGACGGCTAATTCAGCAATACCAGCAGAGCCTATAAGAAAGTTGGGTTAGAAACTTGCCCAAAACTTGCTTCTTCTGTCATGCATACCGGATCCGAGAATTCGAGCTACGTTCGACTCATTTTCCTTGCCAGATACCATAGGCGCCATCGTGAACTGTAAGCGAAAGATATATTAAAAAGGACTAAAGAAACGATATTAAACTAAGTAAGAAACAAGCAGCGGTTAAAGGGGAATTTACAGTGGAGGACTCGAGGGAACGAGCGAGGGCAGATTCGGATTCAGAGGTTGAAGACAATTCCGAGCAAAAGTTTCACGCGCTTGGGGGGGATAACAGCCGATAATTAAATTTCCATTGCGAATGCGCACTGCTCTAGCCCAATCTTGCTGCTGGTAAACGGGCCCAAAGTCAGTCATTAACAGAGTAGCCCAGCCAATCACATGAACGACTCCAACCCTTTGAAAGACCCTGTCATGCTTATCGGCCCACTGATAAACCCCATCAAGCTCCGAGCACGGGCGTTACCTGTAAATTCCTACTCGTTGGGTTTAGAATGATAAGCATCTCCAATTTGGAGACTCCAAACACAGAGATTTGTGTAAATGATTTGACAGTAAAATTATGTTACCAGTTCATATCTTCTCGCTATCGTGGATAAATTAAAGCTACATGGTGGTGGAAAGAAATTGGCCGAGCTGGCACGGCCAATCAGTCATTGTAGCTACCTATTTTATACAAAACCAGCGAGACAGTATATGGCCAGTTATCGATATAACGCCGCCATGCAATGCAATGTAATACATCAAGGCTTCTAGTAGGTATGCCTCTTGTTCTTTGATCAGCTTCGTCGTAAACCTAGAAATCCTGGAAGATGGTCACAAGGTCATCAAGCCTCGACAACTGGCTAAGCAGCTTCTTCTCAATATTGAGATACTCCAGATATTCCTGGTAAACATCGTCTCTCAGTGATTTCTCTTCGTGACCCTGAACGTCTTTCCGCTCGGCCATTGACAACGGGCTCCTCTTCTTGTAACGCTCAACATCCAGACGCTCCAGGCATCGTACCATGGACTTGTATGCGTTGTCAAGAACTCGCTTTAGCGTCCGAGGCTCGTCGAAAAACCAGAAGAACATTGTCCGATTCGCCGCTCTGTTGTTGTCACGAGGCACCTCTTGCACCTCTAGAAAGCCCGCCATTTCCATCTCTGCCATTTTTACGTGAACGTCGGGTTTTCTCATGAGCGCCATTGCCGGGAGAGTCTTGTCGTCCAGCTTGCCCTTTTCCCTCAGGATCCGTGTAAGCCTCAGGCCCTGACGCCCGAAACTATCTTCTATCATCGTATCCAACTCGATGTAGCGCAATTGTCGGACGAGTGGCCCAAAGTCCACTGTCCACTCATTCTGTCCGCAGTGACGCACAAATTGCTGCCTTGTTTCACCAAGTAACAGTAAATGTTGGCGCATCTGCTGAATTTGCTGAGTCCGTGATGATTGATCATCCCCAACGGATTCTCCTTCAATTTTACTGCCATTCTGAATAGTCGATTTGCGGGCATGCCCATTCATATGCACCCCTTTGAAGTTTTCTCCACTGTGGTCATAATCCTCATCATCAGATCCCATGATCTCATCGCCTTCTTCGAGGGTCCCCTTCAGGTGTGAGCCTTGAGTCTGAGGCGGATACTTTCTGATCCTCTCTGCAAACCGGATATCGATGTCTTCCTCGGATGAAGTACCAATGCCGGTAGATAAGTCAATACCGGGACTTAGATGATCGAAGACCTCTTCAGCGGTAACACGAATTCCTGCGTAATAGCTCTCTTCTTCTTCCTCCGTCATAATAGCGTGCTGGTCGTGTTGGCACCTGTAAATCTTCCTGCACAACGCCGCCAGCAATGCCGCATAGACCTGCGCAGTAGTTTCTCCGACAAAGTCTTCGGCGTGCTCAATAAGCTTCTGGTTTCGTAATTCCACAAGGCATTTATCGAAGTTTACGCGGACGACAGTGCTAGGCTACGAACAGAAAATCAGTATGAAATGGCAGAGAAGACAGAATAAGAAAAAAATTACAACACATACTTCATCCATTAGGATAGACCCTCCACTGTCACCTGCAAATCCATTCGACATTGCACCGTTTGCGAGTTTCCGTCGTTTAATGTTGCTTGGCTCATACGATGCGCTTTGCTGCAATTTCCTCTTCGTGGTGGTGCGCTCGGCTCCAATTGACTTAATCTGTGATCTGACCATTGTGTCAAACTCGGTCGACACCTTAGCGCCGCGGATACCATTTGGAAATTCTTTCAAGCATTCCTGCTCGATGCTGGCCTTGAGATCCTGCGGGGACTGGAACATCGTAGGAGACACCGTTTCGATGACACCTGCAGCGATAAGTTGCGCCAGGGTATTGTATATACCGTCCACATCAGGCTTTGCGTCATCCTCAGTATCGTGATTTGCACCATTGCCGTTGACATAAAGCGAATCATCCTCGAATGGATCGTCGTGGTCTTGATCGTGATTCTGCTCGCCATTTGCAGTTGTACTCTTGCGACCTTGCTTCGAACTACGATACCGGATGAGTTCAGAAACTTCGACGTGTCCCAGCATCAGAAGGTCGTTTACCAGTTCCTTTGCCGTTGTGCCATATTTTCTGTCGATTATCTCGAGAATCTTGCCAACGCGAACGAGATGATAAGAGGCCTGCGGGCTGGCCTCGTAGGTGGTGGCGCCGGTGTCTGGATCGGTATGGTAAAAGATGAGGTTGTGCTGTATTACAAGGGCAAGCCCATGCCGGACTTGCTTTGGGTTCAGGGAGGTATGGAGAGCAAGGTCTCTCACGTTCGATCTACCTCTTGCTAGAAGAGCGGCAATTATGCGCTTCAAGATTTCAGAGCAGTTAGGACGGGCGCGGTTTTGTTGGCTGCAAGGAGCGCAGAAGGGAGGAGAGACATACCGAGGGAAGCTGGCCATAGAGTTCATTGACAAGCAGAGTGCAAAGCTCTGCAGCATTTTTTGTCTAGAACGTCGTGACGTAGTAAAGTCAGTAAAAAAAATATTCGAGGGCCGGACTCAGGCGGTTATAGATGCTATAGGTGACTCACCACCAACATGACGGTTGTATAATCGTTAACTAGCGAAGGGGTTTGGTCAGGATGGGCGGATGCGCGATTGCGCCAGCTGAGGGGAATGCTGCTAGAGATCCTCTCACTATCTCTAGAGCTGCCACGATTGCTACCGTAGCTTCATTGATAGTCTGGAGAATGAGGATGGTGGAATTGGGAATATCTGCGAAGAGGACGAAATGCGCAGTGCTGTAAGAATTCAGGACCAATTCAAGTATGAGTCGCCAGTCGGAACTTTTTTTTCCTCGAGAGCGGGGAGTTGATATGTTACTCAAGCTCCAAAGCCGTCCCCCACCATCCCATAAGGTACCTTTCTAGGTACATGCGTGTAATTGGACGACCTGCCTTATTGGAGACCTTAAGAAGGTGGACAGTGCATTTAATAGTTAGCCTCGATACTACCGTAACAATACAATATACTTGCTCATGAATTGTAATGAATAATCTGTACGTTTGCACGCGTAGTGCTTACGATGGGATCATCAACAAGTAGGTACTATCATTACCACCAGCACTTCGCCAATAATTACAATTCTATTAGTTAACTAATTAGTTATATGTTTTTTTTTCTAGTTGCTCTTTATTGTTTGAAGCTAAAGCTAATATAGGTTATGTTATCCTTTTGACGCATAACTCGGCAATAAATCCTGTAGTTACAAACAGCAAGAATGCTTAACCAATTAGATATACTATCTTGAGGTACCTTATTTTCCACGTAAATTTGCTTGCGCCACATGTACCAATAGATATTAATACTACAGGCACAGCATTAAACTCCTTTCTAGCCACACCTAGCATTTTAAGTTCAATACCTACGTAACAGCAACCTAACAGGGATTAGTCTGTAAAAAGTAGGTAGGAGAGGTTTTGTAGAACAGGGACTTATTGCCGAGTCAGGCGTCAAAGGGATAGCTAGTTAAACGCTAAACTGTTACGAGCCCCGCATTCGATCCCACGCCTAGGTAACCCCCGACCGAGCGTCTAGCTCCACAAGGCCCCGCGATGCGTTGACCCATTCAGCACACACGCAACCTTCTCGCCACGGCCATGCATGGCTCGCGACAGGAGCGACAGAAAGATGTTCCTGCCGAGAATTCACACACGAGCACACATGTTAATAATCCTGTCAAATGGCTGAGGAAGGCACTCCACTGAGTCCCAGCTAAAGACCGACAACCCGACCGCCTCTTGAAGTTCTATACCCTAGCCTAAAGAACGAGATCGAAGTCGAGTGTGTTCTTTTAGATCCCCCTAGGTTCGCGGCTCTAATCTGTGGTTTAGCATCGTTGCTGTTTATGGACCTAGCGGGACAAGAACGGCCCCCACCCGCCGGTCCACTGGCTTGAAGATGTTAACGTGCTTCTCCGTGTGGTTCTGTATGCGCGAATCTTAGCCTACAACTACGAGCCAAGATGGCACGCCGATGCCCCCAGGATCCGTCTCGAGCACCAGCTACAACAGATGACGATACCAGGCATGTTGAGCAACAGCCTCTCGCGCGACGTCGAGGTCACCCTCTTATACAAGGTCTCCGCCTACTTCGCGTCGCGCCGGTCGCCCTCCCAGAGAAGGATTTACCTCCAAGAGAAATGACAGCGATCAAGAAACACATTTAACAGCAAAAGATTTAGTCTCTACACAATAGTTCGACCAGACGTTATTAGATGATCAGATGCATTTCTCTCATTGTAAAGAGAAGCAGCTTGATGCTACGTTGAAAGTTGACGGTATATGCAAGAATTGTCATGGTAAATATGACATGCGAAGAAATGATGAGCCATGCTTCCATTCAGCGCAGAATCACGTTGATTTTGGTGAAGTCCCTTTTTCCTTGCCTCTGCTTGAGCCATTAGAAGAGATGTTCATTGCCAGAGTCCACGTCAGCGTTAAAGTTATTACTGTAAAGACAAAACAAGTGTTTTTGGTTTTTTAGTTTTAACCGTTTGTTTTGAGTTCGTGGCCAGAAGTACAAGTATCCCAGCTACGTTGTTCACTTCCTACGAGATGTAGGCAAGGTATATTCCGAGTTGCCGCTGCTACCCCGGGATCTAGATATGGTGATCCTTCGCCCCGAGGGAGCAAAAATACTGCAGGGATGAGCCGGCGGTTCTGGCGGCGATTTAGAGTTCGCATATGAACTGTTGAGCAGCGGTCAAAGTTCTTAGCTGCTAACCATCCTGGACCCAGCGACTCCAAATGGAACCACGCCAACCCTCTCAATCGCCTGAGGATGATTCTGTTCTTGAACAGCTGAATATCCACGAAGTCGAAGATGTTGATGATTTCAACAATGGTATTGCTGCTGATACTGGATCTGCAGATGAACGAGCTCTCGAGGATATCGATGCAGCCGATGAGGCTAACTCGCGAGTCGCAGAAACCAAGATTAGCCAGCTTCAGGGGTATATAAGCGGGCAATTTGAAAACTCGGAAAACTGTACGCGGATGCCAGTGCGTTCACATGATAGGACTACTAACAGCTTTTCGTTTGGTATATCAAATAGATTGAAAAGGGTCTGAGATGATGAATATTATGACTCTAGTTGGATGTAGCAATCAGACCCTCAAGGACCTAGGCGGCCGCAGGCCATTATTGTAATCCAAAGCAATTACAAATCTTAACTCTAGCCCTTGGTACACGATTCGCCATGCCTTCTATAAATCATCCAGGTGACGTTGATGCACTATCGGATCGTTATTCGATGCCTGTTCTCATTACGATGGCTACGCTCGTATGCAGTTATATTATGCATTGATATTAGCTTCTTCTCTCATCTAAATGCAGATCTAGGGCGGTCTGTGGTAGTAGCTCTATGAGAAGTTGCTTCTTCCCCTTCACTGAGGCGACAGACTGAAGTTCAAAGTCAGTTGGAAAAGATCCTGTCACGCAATATCGGACGTGGTTTATGCAGGGTAAACTAGGATAACGTACTTCTTCGATGGAATCTTTCATCACGTAACGCATTGTTACTACAGGGCGGTGCTGGCCCATTCTATGTACCCTAGACAAAGCTTGTTCTTCGATGGCAGGATTCCATTGGGGTTCGAGAAGATGGACCCGAGATGCGACCGTTAGATCGAGCCTGGTTTCTGTTAGTTCTAGGTATTGTAGAGCCGCTAGGCAAACCCACCCAACACCGCCACATGAAATCGACACTAGGATCACCTTGATGCCCTCGTCTTCTCTGAACTCCTGAATCGTCCGCTCTCTGCTCAACAAAGAGTCGGATCCGTCGATACGTACACAGCGGATTCCAGCGGCGGCAAGGGATCTCTGAGCCAAAGTGAGGCTACTCGTCCAGAAAGAAAACACGACACTAAGGTTGTTGATGTGTAAGCTGTTCAACTTTCTTCGTTAACGAATAAGTAGAAACTTACCTTTTTTCCAGTGGGAAGCTCAGTATTTCTTGGACCAGCGAGCGAATCTTGCTGGTTTCAGCAGGATAGATATCTGGTAGTGGTTGTTCATTTCTGGCTCCCTGGACCACCTTGAGCGACAGTGGGCGAAGCACGCAAGATATCTTGCAGCAGGGCAATTGTGAGGTCGTCTGATAATTTCTCAGCTCTGCACAACTGCCGCAGAATAATTTGCAGCATTCGGAGTAGTAAGCGAATGGCGGATCCGCGGTACTTTGCGAGTTGGGAACGTCAAAAAATTGACCACACTCCTTACAGGTCGTGTCCCCCAATGCGACTTCCGAAGCAACTGCAGTATCGACTGAGACTTCGCTTTCAGGCGTAATCACACCGGTCTGCCAACTTACTGTGGGCATGGTTATCGAACCCACACCAAGGTTGCAAAACCGCCGGAGCTTATTGATTAGCTGAAACGCATTCATTGTTGAATGTGTGTCGGAGGAATATGAAGCCCCATAATTCGGCGGCTGCCTTAACGAATTCTCGATCTTCTGATACTCTCGCCTCTCTTCAGGAGAGAACTCTACTGTTTTGATGTAATCTTGTCGAGCAGGGAGTGCAATGATGCTCATAGGGCGTCGGATCATGATTGGATGACACAGCGCCCTCAATCTCCTGGCACCCTCCTTTATGTGTCCTTGCCGAAAGAACTCGATGATGTCTTCGTCGAACGACTTGGCGCTGTCATACGGAGCAAAACGGAGGAACCTTAGAAGTCCCCCAATATCCGCGAAACTGTTTTGAATTGGCGTACCGGTAACTGCCCAGCGAGAAATAGCCCTCAGTGCCGAGAGGGCAGAAGAAGTAGCGGTATTGTTCCTGATGATATGTGCTGAATGGATTCAGTCAGCCACGACGAGGAAATTGGTAGGGCAATGAAGAGATATTCATAATCAGACCTTCGTCGAGGATGATCCTTCGCCACTGATGCCCGAAAAGTATGCTGTCGCCCTTGCATTTGGACTTGTATTCTGCTCGAACGGTTTGATAGGTAGTGAGCACCACGTCAGGGTATGTTGAATCTGAATCGCGCACGAGCCGGCAATTTCTGTGGTGCCTACCCCAAGACAATGTCAAGGGATGCAAATGGCTATGGATATACCGTTAAAGAATAGTTAAGGTGACGGGGGGCCGGGAAAGGAAGTCCTACAATTTCAATTGATTCTCCCAGACGCTGATAACTAGCTTTAATGTCAGCGCTGAGATTGGGAGTTAAGATCGCTCAACATCTTACGAGACAAAGGTACCACGACAAGCGTAGATATAGGAGACGTAGCAGTTGAGGCGAATTGATCCACCTGCGGCTGCCGCTGTAACTCTCGGTCGGCCGCGATGAGGGATATCATTTCGAGCGTCTTACCGAGACCCATCTCGTCGGCAAGAACCCCCCCATTCCACTGGGGAGGGGAAACATTTTGAGAAGAACCAGTCACGACGTTAAAATAACTGTATAAATTAGCTTGACATCAAATATTTTGAGGCGGTGGACTTACGTTGACGAGTCATCTATCAGCGTTTCATTTCGCCAGATATGCTTCATCTTCTTCGGGCCTTCGCGATCGATAAAAAAGCGCAGAGCCTGCTTTTGGTGCCTATAGAATACTATATAAGTCACCATGAGTATATAACTTCAGGAGCGTAATAACCTACCGGCGAAGCTCGGTCTTCAATGCGGCCGGCTGGGGCCACTCAGGTAGGTCCCCTGTCGTCTGGAGGGCCTGTAGAGAGTTTGACAAGGTAAATTCATGGTTGCCCAGATCTGGACTACATAGCTCGAATGTCATCCTTGGCGTTTCAAACAGTGTAGACAGACAATGCGGATTCTTGTAAGGCACGTTACGCTCGCAGCTGAAGGGATCTTGAAGGACATAATCGCACTGATCCAGGAAATCTCCAACATCGTCGCTCAGATCTTCTGGTCCGTATATTATGGCGGAAGCTAGGCCGACTGGCCTTGCCGCCCTCTTTCTATGGCTCTTGCCTGCAACCGTCTTGAGCATGAACTGGATGTCTACATGATCTTCGATATGAATCTTGAATAGACACTTCATAGCTCTATCTTCGAGTTTGCCCACACAGGCCCCATCCGAACTTCGTTGTATGATTCCGTTCTCGTTTAGGTATGCCGGAACAAGCATGGGGCTGTCTACAATGGCGGCGGTCGAATCAGATATAATTGGCAGATTTTCGAGCTGCAAGACACAGATGATCAGTTTCGGTTGGCAGGAAGCAATACAGATTCAAGAATTCCTCATACCATTCCGTAACAGACAAGATCGGGGCTTACTGAGTCGCCGATCCCTGTAACCATCCTGTCGACGGCACGGGACGCCGCCGCATCCGCGCCAAGGTTGAACGCTCTACATTCGCGACCGATCTCGTTCTTAACGTGGGCTGAGGGACACGAAATGTCCAAGGTGATCGTTGTGATCTCGGAATGGTAAAGTCGTCGTCGTTTCCGCTGACGCTCATCGTCCATGTGGCGCGATACCCCATGCAAAGTGTACTCGAAGAACGGGCGTGATCGAGCCAAGTCGGATCGGGGGCGATGCAAACGGAGTCTTCAGGTATTAAAATCGATTTTGAATGACGATGTATCGGATTGAAGCCCTTGGTGTTATGTGCGAAAGAGCAATGAAGTGGTTAGCTCCGGTCGACTCTGGCTGACCACTCGAATCTCTCCATGTCACCGCCACCTGCATAGCCCCTAAACGGACGTTGGCAAGGCATACTGTTGTACACATTTCTCATTATCCACTCTCTCACTAACTCACGTGCAGACGTATTTTTTTTCTTCTTTTTCTTTTTCTCCCCGTATTCAATGCAGAACGAGCACGAACATAGCTTTCAAACCTGAACAAAATGGCTGCCGCGGACTCAGCAAGAGCGGCTTTAATTATTACAGAAGCGATGGAGCGATTCAAAAACTCAGTGAGTGTGGACGATCGTAGGCAGATTGAGGGCACCGAATTGAAGGATGTGCTTAATGCCTTGCAGCGCATTCAGCAAGACCTCCGACAGAGACGTGACAACCGGAACCTACGCAAATTATATCCATTCGTTCAGGCACTAGAACGGTATTCTGGGGCTATTGATACTCTTAGCAATGGCTTGAGTCCATATCTACCCGTATGTAACCCCTGGAGTCATTTTATTCCTGTTTAAGCTACGCCCAGACGCCATAGTTGCCTGTGAAGCACAGAAGTGTGTCTCGGGAGTATGCAAAACTCCTGATATTCTACCTGAAAAAGTAATTACTGACTCCAGCGACTCTAGTGGGTATGGGTAAGAGAGTTCTTCACAAAGAATTCGTTCGAAGTTGCGAGCTAACAAGCACATAGGCACCGATTAAGCTGATGTTGCGAGTATGGTCACCCTCCTCCACTTCGTGCTGTGCATTCCCATTGATTATTGTTGACCGGGGAAGACTACATCTGACTATCTCGACGCATTCGATAAACTTCTTGATGCTTATGAACGCATCGCCCAAACTATGCCTAGGCTCAAGACCCTTGGCGACACATTCAAAGATAATCCTACACTCCTTACTAAGCTAGCTCTTTACTACGCCGAGGTACTTGAATTCCACCGCCGAGCTTACAAGTTCGTTAGAAGAAGATGTAGGTATGTCGATAGCCGTTGACTTTCTTCTGTAGCTCACTCATGAATTAGCATGGAAGTTCTTCTTCAAGACCACATGGGCCAGCTTTGACTTTCGGTTCAACTCCATACTCGCTAGTATGGCTAAATACAGCGAGGCCATCGACCAAGAGGCCAGTACAATCGATATCATCGAGGCGAAACAATGGCGTGAAAGATTGGAATCGCAGGTAACCACTAAAGAGAAAGACCGACATGAACGAAATCGGCAATCTGCCATCGCTTGGCTTGCTCTAGACAATATTCCGCAAGATGACAATCGAGAGAAGCTGTTGAGAGATTGTCTACAAGGCAGCTGCGACTGGGTATTGACGCAGGAAAAAGTAGCTTCATGGATTAAGGTAGACTCCAAGTTGCCGGTAGTCTGGCTTCACGGCAAACCGGGTGCAGGCAAGTCCGTCGATATCAATTCATATACATATTGGGTTAACCACTGCTACTAGGCAAGAGCGTGATTTGCGCCAGTCTAATCGACTTGCTGCAAGAGAGTGGCATCACTACTTTCTACTACTTTTGCAAATATAACCAAGAAGATACGTCGTCAAAGATTCTGAAGACATTAGTGCTGAGGATTATAGAAAGTAGTCCCGATCTGTCAACCATGGCATACACGGACTTCGTCCAGAAGTATCACGAGCCTTCGCTTAAGATCCTGCGCGCTATGCTCACGGGATCCGGGGACAAACAGGGCTTGTTGCACGGGATTCCAACCTGTCGCATTGTGGTCGATGGACTTGATGAATGCGACCCAAAAGAACAAAAATACGTCGTCGAGGATCTCGTCCAACTTCTCTCAGTTAACTCTAAGGATAGCAACTGCAAATTACTGATGAGCAGTCGCGATGTCCCCGAAATAGCCCGCGCCATACGGAGGAAAAGGAAGAGCGTAGGTGTGATTTCGCTATCCAACGAAAATGATGCTGTAAACAACACCATCAGGTCATTCGTAGAGTACCGACTCAGAGATCTAGCGGAAGAAAAGGAATCTCTTCAAATAGGGGACAACATCGTCGAGGAAATGGTGGAAATCATGATCAATAAGGCTGAAGGTACGAACTTATTCGGCCTCGGTCACCAGCCCTCAATCGCTAACACTCGAAGGCATGTTTCTATGGGCCAGATTGGTCCTCGATACACTCTCAGACGTGGATAGCGCAAAGGAACTCCACGCCGCCATCACGTCAATGCCGAGCGAGCTGCCTCAGCTGTACGCTAGAATCCTCGAAGCTCTCTGCCCAGCCGCTCAAGACGGCAGAACGAGCAAAGTAATGAGAATTCTGGCGTGGCTCGTGTTCGCCAAGCGCCCGCTCAAACGCCATGAGCTCCTCCACGGCGTGAGCATTACACCTGAAACGCCCGTTCTAGATAAATGGAACTTACTAGACGGGAGCGTCATCGATAAGTGCAAGCCACTCGTGGAAGAACTTACAGATGGTAGTATTGCATTAATACACTTTACTGTTGAAGAGTGAGCCTTTCTGGAAACTTGCAGACTTTAAAATTGTTTGTGTAACCTAAACTGACACCTTGAAGATACCTCCGTACAGACTGTTCGATACAGCGTCTCAGCCCCGCCATCTGGGAAGAAACAATAGCCTTCGTCTGCGTGACCGTGCTCAAAGACGGTCTTTGTTTCCTCGACCCCGAAGTCCCCCACATCAGCCAACTCTTACGAATCTTAAGCGGGTCATGCGCACTTCTGCTCTATGCAATTGACTTTTGGCTTGACCACGTCCTGGTCTATGCAAGCATTGCACGCCTCCCCGAAGAGTCTCCATTGGCGCACGCTCTGGGCTCCCTTCAACTACTTCATGAGCGATTGTGCTCAAAGTTGAGACCTGAACCCTCTAGTAAACCTAGTCTCAGTACTATCGTCTCGATTGATAGCCGTTTAGAGGCTCTATCGCACCTTTCAATTTACTCGTTAGGCGTTTCTATCCTCACATTTCGGGCAGAGTGCAAAGACAAATCTGCTAATAATGGTCAAGGTAAATCCATCATATTCATTCACTGCTCAATGTGGGGTCAAAGTCGCATTTTAGAACATTTTCCCCTTTCAAGGGGCGGGTGAGCTGACTTTCACGGTTTAGAATTTGAAAAGCTCATTTTAGAGCGAGACTCGACACTCTTCAGCATATTATCTCAGAGATTCAATGAAAGAGTAAACCAGCTTCTGTCAGATCCTTCTATTAGCAACATCTCCCAGGATCAACTAGATCGTTTTCGGAACCAGTACATGCAGTTCTCCTTCCGTTGTCGCTTCGCACCGTGCACAAACGCATCCCTTGGCTTCGACTCAGAGATCGCCAGGACGTCGCATGAACAATTACATGTTAGGCGTCTATTCTGCAACAGGCCAAATTGTTCTAGAGGCAGAATCGGCTTCCGGTACCAGAGAGACTTGAAAGTCCATGAGCGCACATACCACGAACAAGGAAGTATCTTGGTCCCACCAAGAGTGAGAAAGGTGTTCGACAGCCACACACTAGCGAGTGAGCAACAAGCTATTATATCGTACGACGGTGGATCATTTTCGCTCGATGAGAATGTCCATTCAGCTTCACATGCTACAACTCAACAAAATGTAGTGAAATATAAATCATTGATGTCGTTCTCCGCCAGCAGAATCGAGGATGCACTTGCGGCATGGGGATCTTCTCCATTGCGATCGGATGGTTTCGCTCTATTGCTGAATGGAAATTTGAAATCCGGTTTAGACGTTAATTTGATGCACACATTCAACCACAATAGCGTTGTGTGTTGTGTCAGCATTAGTCCCGACGATAGTCTCGTCGCGACAGGATGCGATAAACTGGTCCGAGTATTCGCTATCCGAACCGGAAAGGAGATATTCGCTTTCGATACTAATCAATCCAACTCCTCTGACGAGAATTACGTTCGAGCCATTCAATTCAGCGGTAACGGTGATCATCTCACTGCAGGATCGAAGGATGGGTACATCACAGTGAGTCAATCCTCCAAACAAGTCCAACGATGCGGTGACGGCTGATTTGTGGAATTACTCAGCTCTGGGATCACTCAGGCCCAAAAAGGCAGGTCATGGCATTTAAGGGACACAAGGCGGTCATATATGCCCTCGCTGTCGCCCCCGATGGCTATACTACCGCGAGTTGTAGCGGTGATCACACCATTAAGTCGTGGGATCTCCGAGAAAGAACGAGATCAGAGGCAAGACTGAATTTTATCATTGAAGATATGCCCGACCAACCTATAGATGTGGTCTTCTCGCCTGATTCCCGATATATTGCTCTCGGCTTTCTCGACAATTCAGTCGAACTCCGGAATAACAAAACCGGCGGCTTGCTGCATCGATTAAAGGCCCACAGCAACGAAGTTTTTTCTGTTCGGTTTTCTCCAGACAGTCAGACCCTGATTAGTGCTAGTCTAGATTCAACGATCAGAACTTGGGATATTTCTGAAATAGAAAACAGACTTTCGCTACTGCTCAATAAACAACTGAAGCTCCACCGAGTAGGACCACTTCACCATAAACTCATACTTTCAGAACTAATTACATATTCTAGGACTTCGTACTTTGTAGTATCATGACCTCAGATGGTCGTTGGATTGTGTCTGGTTCAAGAGATAGATCTGTCATCTTCTGGAATGCGGAGACCGGCGAGCCTTATCTGGTAATGAAAGGACACGAGAATAGTGTTGTCCAATTGGCCTCAGGACATTCATCTCGCATCTTTGCCACAGGCAGTGAGGACAAGACAGTTAGAGTTTGGTCATACAGCGAATGAAGATGGTACGTCAGTACCAGCCGTCTGTCACAATTCCGTTCTGGACTAGCTCCGGCCCGAAGCACGGATACGAAGCACTGATACAAAGCACGGACTATAACTATCCCTATATAAGTAGATATAGAAAATCTCTGCTTCTCAGAAGTACTTTGGGTTCGGTTATAAAACGAGAAACATTTTGAACGACTTCAACTTGTCTGTCCCGCCAAGTCATACTGCCGTATTTGTTGGTGAGAGTGGAGCCGGAAAATCGACAATTCTATAACTTATCATGGCAAGGTGTCTGTATATGAAAGAAATATGAACTGGGGTGCCGCATTTATGGCTGTAGCTTCAACTAGTCGGTGTTGTCCTCTTAAAAACTTATACCCATGCTCCTCATTTCAAAGTAGACTCGCTTTTCCAGTCGACTTCTTACGGTCTAATCATACGTCTAAGCTAACAACTATTGCGTTGGAAAATTTTCTATTCAAAGAACCGGCCGATTTGCTAATATTCCTGCGGATGCATGCAATAACCTTATACCACCTTCGTTTATTTTCTTTCGTTCGCGAACGCGGTGCTTAGGGGGATGTAATCATAGGAATCAAAAATAGGTTGAGCCTTTAGTCCTGTACTGTGCAAGAATTGCTTGTTAGAAATAATAATAACAACAAAGATATCTGCACAACCTAGAAACCACACTTGTTCTACAAAGCTCTCGGGGGGTTTTATTGAGCAAAAACTCAATGCCAATCCGTTTTATTCACTTTAGATATAACGCAACAGCCTGATATACCCAGAGACATATGTTGCTTTCTCTGCTCCCACCCACTCGGGGTGGCAGAGGTAGCTAACTAGGTACAGAAGTAAGTAGTAGTAGTTCTCTTCAGTGTAAGCGTATAATTAAGCAAGCTATTTAATATAAAAAGTTGCAGGGGGGTCACTTGAAGGAAACAAGGCTCCTGCGGTTGACTGATCTATTTGCTAAAGATGTACGGATGAGGAAGTAAAAGGGAAGAAATTATACAATACAGGCCATTGTGGGATTTCCTTATTATAGGACGGTAGGTTAGGTGACTATAGGTCTATGGTGAATCGGCTCAATGGACTTAATGGGCTCTGCATCAATGAGGCCATTCGCATGAGGTATGCGTGGCTCTGATTGGGTGCATCCCCTGTCATTGAGCCATTATATAGCCCAGCCACGTATTCCTGAAACCATAAAATAGTAACCATATTTTCAACGACACCGCAGGATCCTAAAGTTCCATGTACTCGCTGCGTGGGCTATTAGTGTCTAAGGTGATAGAAATATATTGCAGGGCACTAGAACTATAAATACTGTTGCATTCCTGATAACGATGAGTCAGTCCATTTTAGGGCCTCTGTGATATAATCCTAGATAATATTTCTTTGACGAAAAAAAAGGAAAAGCAACCGTCAGAGGCCGCGATCGCAAGATTTTTTGCTATCAGGCACATGTGATACCAAGAACAAGCCGCTCGAGACCGACAGGGAAATTCTATGAAGAGGTACCAGCCTATATAGAGGTTACACGAGATACCTTCCGGTTATAATTTGTATAACGATCCTTTCCAGAGGGTTCGCAGTAAGAACTGAACGACGTTGGTTTACATCCCGGTGTCCGGTGTAACTATCCAGTGTGTATGCTGTATAAGTGTGTACTACGGACAGCTATCATTTCAACATGATAGTAATCCGGAGTTAATAGGACGAATAAGTTATTTTTTAAGATATAATTCATGATTGAGAATGGTGATGACTAATTACCCAAGATACCCCATCTAACCGTGCCACTTCGACATGAATTACTTCGTTTCATGCCACATAATAAGCGGTAACAAAACGTGAAACTTAGTGACATGTTTAGATCAGCATTACATGACGCTCTTTATATTGTCCCGCATTGCCTACGTCCCTATTGCCATGATTCGCCTCGAGATCCTTGCAGATATGAACCACATATCATGGGACTGTCCCAGAAGAGTTGCTACGATACCGATATTTCTTATTTAAGCCATCTACCCGAGACACAAGACACTCCATCGGCTCCTTTAGTTAGATTCCATGGAAACTATATTTATTAGTTGAGGTGCCTAGAAAAGGCCACACCGATTAATATCCCGTGTATATACTACCACAACCGCAGTATGCTTCAAGGTTAGGAACCTTGTCTATAGCTAACGCGGTACTCACGTGCTATATCGACTAGACAACCTGTATCCTTGATAGCTCAGCTAGTCGTTACTTTGCTCCATAAGTGCGGAGACTTTGATATAAAAATTAATGAGCGAGAATGTTCAGCTGCTAGCTATGAATGTTTGTGCCATGAAGCCCTGTAAGTATTTGATACTGATATCGGGAATTTTGCTGTACTACCTAGTGATATTATTGCAGTATATTGATGGGCAGTCAGTGCCTGAATATCAAATAACTTCTGAAGAATCGACTTCTCAACAACCACCCTCCGGGGCCCTTATACCGATGGAGGAGGAGGCAGAGTGCAACGAAAAGTGCATCCTCAGGGAATAGCGTTACACATATGTACAAGTAGATATGAATAAGCAGGACACGGGGAGACTTCAAGTGCATTGTAGTTATGTAGCCTTTAACCTGATCATTATAAAGAGCTGATGCATTGCTATGTTTTAGCTGGGAATACAACTACCTAACTCTTAGCAGGAGCTCTTGATACAAACATGAGGTGATTCGCATTCGGACCCGTAGCCTTAGCACCTAGCCTAGGTTACTAACCTAGGTAGGTACTTGTAGTCGGATACATACTATGTATGTAGGTATTAACTAACTAATAAATGTGTGTTTTATTGAACGCATGTGCTCCTTTGGGTAAGAGGTCCACGGGTGAGGTCAGCTTTTTATTTGTATGCAATGCGCGATCTTTGATTGGACCAAAACACTACCTAGGTGGAAGCTAGCTCCAAGGCATGCCAGGCCGGTGCCAAGCGTGGCTTGTTACCGAAAATCTACCGGAATTGAGCATCTTTTTGCTCCTCCAAGCTCTTACCTCTGACCCATTAGAAGAAAGTGCTGTCTCTCGACTTCAATTTGCCAATCGCCCTCGGCACTTCTCCCTCACCATGCTCTCTAGGACGGCTTTCTCTAGAGGTGTTCAGCTTGCGGCCCGCAGGCAAGGCCGTTCTCAGCTCCGGGGTTACGCTGCAGCCGCTGGCTCCGCCATCCCGACCTCCTTTGCGTACGAGACCACCGATGTAGCTGGCGTCAAGGTTGCTACTCGAGACTCACGAGGCCCTACCACGAAACTCGCCATCGTCGCCAAGGCCGGAACCAGATACGAGCCTGCTCCCGGCCTCACCGTCGGCCTGGAAGAGTTTGCCTTCAAGGTAAGCTAGGTTGTGATGCGGTTTCGTTTCGACGAGTTGAGCTAATTAGATGCACTCACCATAGAACACTTCCTCCCGGACCGCCCTACGTATCACTCGCGAAACCGAACTTCTCGGAGGCCAATTGGTTGCCTATCACACCCGAGAGGCATTAGTCCTTGAGGCTAGCTTCCTGCGACAAGATATCCCCTATTTCACCGAACTGCTCGCCGAGGTCATTTCTCAAACAAAGTATACCAGTGAGTTTCCCCCAAGCTACAGGGTGTGATCAGCTCATTCATTTGTGTACCAAGCATACGAATTCCACGAGGATGTGGAGAGAGTTCTGCATCTGAAGCAAGCTAGGCTAGCTGGCGATGTTTCTGCGCTTGCCCTCGACGCGGCCCACTCTGTCGCCTTCCACAACAGCCTCGGCGCTTCCCTCTACCCTTCGCCCTCTACCCCTCTCAAAGGGTATATAGATGAGCACGCGATTGCCGGCTTTGCTGGTGCCGTCTATAATAAATCGAACATCGCCCTCATTGGAGATGGCGCCACAAGCCAGGCTCTCCATAAATGGGCCGAGCAGTTCTTCAAGGGAGTACCTTCATCTGCGACCAGCAACGTGTCCCTAAGCTCCAAAGCTTCGACATACTACGGCGGTGAACAGCGTACTTCCCACACTGGAGGCAACTCGATCGTTCTTGCTTTCCCTGGTTCCAGCTACGGTACCTTCAAGCCCGAGATTGCCGTCCTTGCGGCCCTGTTCGGCGGAAAGCCTAACGTCAAATGGTCGCCTGGATTCACCGTTCTTTCGAAGGCCACTGCCGCTGCTCCCGGTGCCAGCGCTTCCGCTACAAACCTCGCCTACTCAGACGCCGGTCTGTTGGCCATTCAAATCAATGGCGCCGCGGCCTCAGTACGCAAGACTGCCGAGGAAGCGGTTAAGGCGCTCAAGAGCATCGCGGCTGGTTCGATCAGCAAGGAAGACTTGACAAAGGCGATTGCCAAGGCCAAGTTCGATGCGCTTGAGGCCAGCGAATCCGGTTCTGCTACGCTGCTCTCTGCTGGCTCCGGTATTGTGCATACCGGCAAGCCCTTCCAGATTGCGGAGACTGTTGAGTCGATCAACGGTGTCACGGCTGATAAGCTTAAGACTGTGAGTTACCCGGTCATACTTTTTTAGACAAAACAACATGATTTCTGAACCTGGTGCTAACTATTCGATGATAGGCTGCGAAATCTCTCATTGATGGCAAGGCTACGGTGGCTGCAGTTGGTGACCTGCACGTATTACCCTATGCTGAGGAGCTTGGTTTGAAGGTATAGACGTGGACCGGGCCAATAAAAGTGTACCAACAGATCAGTAGAGACGAGTTCTAGTCCTGTGCATATAGTCAACATCCCTTAGAGTTTCTTTTCCATACTGTCACTTTAAAGCGATAACTTGATTCCTCAGAGCAAACATCACGAGAGGGCTAAGCACGTACATCTGTGTATATCTATAGGCGCTTAAGAAGATATCATATGTTGTATAGTTAAGACTCGTTCTATCCGACATCAGTGATCGACTCTGCCGCCTACCTACGCCTAATTGTTATACTGTACATTGTATATGTGTTGTTTCAAGGGTTTGTTATGTTCCTAGAAGGATCCTAAACCATGATTCCAAGATGATATGAACAATTCTTCTGGAGAAAAATCGCTTGACCGAGCAGGGTGAAGTGTAAATGAATATGTATAGGCATAACACGATCAGGTCGTAATCCTCTGGCATCTGATTGACGATAAGATGACATTGCTTCACTTGCTTAGAGGAAATATATTGTGTATTTGCATATGTATGCCTCGCGGTCAACCGGGGTTTCTTGGATAAAGTATTTAAGTCACGTGCTCTGGCTAGGCATGGGGCGCCCCGGGCTTGGAAGCTTTGGCTCTCATCATCGGAACTCGGGCCCTGCTAATGCTCAATTGGCGCCTCTTGATTTTGTTTCAATTGAGCAAATAGCAAATCCTCCCCCTAACAACCACCTCAACACACATAGTAAACCACCGACAAAATGGTTTTTGCGTGGAAAGCCGCCGGACTCACGTAAGTTGACCCGTACCTGGAGGTCAATGGGCTTCGCATTTCAATCAGCTACCGAACATACCATGTTCGCTGCGGCCTTTTGCTAACGTAGTCAATCCGACCGAACAGCTACAACCGCTACCTTACCGTCGCCTCCCGCGTCGTGCGCCGAAGCTTGAAGGATGAGAAGCGCTTGATTGCCGAGCGCCGAGGTGCATCGGACCTTCGATTTGCTAAGTGGGAGGTGAGTCGACTGTTTGTTCATCGAGAACCGAGGGATCTATAGGTAGACATCTGTACTGATCAAACTATCACGCAACCAACAGAACGGCAAGATGGGCGACGCCAAGAACCTAGCCGACGCAAACGCTGCCGCTGCAGTCGAATCGGCTGCCACCGGTGGTACATAAATACCGCTGCTTGAATCCCTCGACTTAATAGACGATGCGAATGGAGGATGTGCTCAAAAGCGAATTTCAAGGGCTAGACGGCACATGGTAGAACAGGGGCTCACGGTTCAGGAGGACTGCTTTCGGCTCTCGTGTAAAGCTGTATAAAATAAATCACACCCAAGGCTTTTTTTTTCTTTCTATATCAGTTGAAACATTGCATCTCGTCTAACGTCAAATCTGCGTCTGTCCTATCACAAGTCGCCCAGGGCACCTCGAGCTTTTAACTGCTAGTTCTTTAGATGGTGAATCTGGCCATACTACTTGATGATGACTAAGTACCTCTAGTTCCTAGAATCAAATATTAGTTGAGCTCTGACTTGGCCTGGGAATGCTTGTTCTTCATTTTTAACTAGGCTGATAACCTCGAATGTAGTGCTAAATAAGACAAAATGGTGAGACACTTGGCATATGTACTGGTTGGTAGGAGGTACTGCCTTTTTAGCCGCTAGGTGTATAGCAGGAGGAATATCTAGGAAAATTGCTCGCACTTGATAGAACTTTGCACGTTTGCTACATTTTTCGTCCAACTGTTCAACAGATGTGAAAACACGATGCAGTATATTTCAGAAGCATAACCTGTTACTAATTCGCATATCATCCCCAAACCTAAATACTATTTCCTACAGATTATACTATAGGTGCACGATTGAGAAGCGAGCTTGTCATCTCCATTTGATCAGTGTTTGCAGACCCCTCCTTCAATTTTCAAACTACTGCTGTACCTAACCTACACCTACCTGCCTAGTACCTAACCTCGGTGGGTAGCTCTTGCAATAGCTTAAAACTCCACATATCTAACTCGACGCCAAAGTAGGGCGGCTTCACTGCATCTATATAGATTCTAGTCACCCAAAGCAACTCTCCTTGGTAACTTTGGCCTACTTGAGGTATATAATATCTAAGTGTTACTGAGGCACTGTTGCTGCAACACCTCTTCAGCACGTTTGAGGAACAGGGCCTCTGATTATCAGTTATCTACCTACCGGTAACCTACCTACTATACCCGGCTCCCCACCTAGTCTCAGCTTCACACCTGAAGTTTTGCTAGACGCAGACTTAACTATACTGCTGGATAGCTAGGATAGATAGCAAAGGTTCATGACGTCTCGTAAGACGTCTCGATCCCGCTTTAAAAATGCAGTCATTTGACCCTCCGTCGCCGCCCCCGCCAAATATTTCACACCCAGGCGTCGTAGCTAGGGACATCACAGGCTCATTCGCCTCTGCCGTCAAGAGTAAGTTGTATGGGACCATTACGTCCATTGTCGGATATGTTTGCTGACTTACTTCTTGCCAGCTTTGTCACCAGGCGAACTTATCAAAGATGATCAATTTACTCTTTTCGAATCCGTGTCCGCTCTTGAGGTGGGTTTCAACTTAGGCTGACAGGTTTGATTTGAATCTGGGGCCATACTAAAGTAACACCAGATCATGGATCGCAAAATGGACAGTGGCGTTCTTGATGAGGGGGAGTCTCTCGATGAAGAGTACGATGTAACTCGCTCTCTGCTTCCCGAAGAGATTCTTGGCATCATCGACCAACTCCTTTGCCATGAGGTTGGTCACTAACTGTTGTACACTGAGTTACCGCCTAACAAGCTCGCAGATGGCATGGCACCTCGGATATCCCCTGGCACAAACCCTGTTAACAAGCGTTTATGTGGAAGCGCTCACAAGCCCTGCTCCGAGATATGTAGATCAAGTCCGGTTTGCAAGAGCATCCTCTGAAATGTCTCGGGAACCACCGTTTCTGTTCATACTACGGGCCTATTGTGCTGGACTTCTAAAGACGTGCGACATGGTAAATGCGATTATGGCTGAGGAGTTATACTATGAGGTACTAACTAACCCAACTCTCTCCAATTCCGCGTCATTACGTCTAACAATATCCAGGAGGAAGATTTTGTCAGGAATACTTGTGACAGGAGTTTGTTACATGCGATATCAGCATCGGATGTGAAATGCATCTTACGGGATGCAGTGACAGAACTGGGGACACTAAACGAGGACCTACCCCAAGATATCTGCAAAGCCCTGGAGTCCCGTCTTGAGCTTCGAATCTCCTTTCTCGATGCTATTGACCTAGCCACCATAAGGCATGCTACTCCAGAGTCGTCGAAAGTGCCGTGGACACGGATGAGAGACTTGATAGGGATTATCGAAGACGAACATACACTCGGGAAACCGGTGCCAGAGGCGTTCAGCACCAAACTACAGAGACGACTTACTAGTACTATGCCCCCACGCCCTATGGTGAAGTTAAGCTTTAAAGAATGCACAGCTCACTTTAAGCTTTTTTTTGAGGCTGGAGCCGAGGTTATAGATGTGCTACAGGCCGGTGATGCCCAAAGCTTATTGGTATGTTATCTTGTGTGAACTCTTCCGTTCGGAGCAGCTGACTCGGTCCAGAATTTCATCCTGATGTTTCAGGCGCAAAAGCCCCAGCCTTTGGTCTTCATTAGGACAATGCTCCAGAACCTGGTATTCAATGAGATGGTGGTGCTGGGTCGTTTTAGCATTCGCGATCTACTGGACCAAGATTTATCTCTCGGCGTCCTTCCTTTTGCACCCTTGGTAAACCGCTCCTTCGACGATATAGAGTTACCAACAGACCCCAGATACAAGATTGCCACGTCAATGGAGACTTTCCGCCAGCGTGTAGCTGAGCCGTACCTTGACATGCTTAGAATCTTGTGTCAAAACCGGTGTCGCGTTCGGAGGACATTGTGTCACCATATTCAAGAATGGGATGTCATGGAGACGGACGTCGGTCAACTTGATGAGGGCATGTTTGGACCTCTTCGAGACATATCGCAAGAACTGTTTGAAGAAGCCGATACGCAGTACCTCCCGTTGTCATGCTGGGTATATTTCTACAAGCTGCGACAGATGGAATGGATCGTTCAGCTCGGATTTGAACTTAGTATATACCAGCCCGACGAGCTCGCCGGGATGTACTCCTACCTGAAGAGACTGGCGTCGCTGCGCGCCCAGCACGTCAAACGCGTGCAGCACGCGATATCACTCTGGGAAGAGCGGGTCCGTCGCAACCTCAAACTGACCAGCGATGCTTCTCTACCCCCAGAGCCTGGGCAACAGTTCATGCGCTCAAAGCAACACCTACGCGCCACTATGCTTGAGGCGGCATGTACGTGGGAGTTTGCCGATGGCCTCTGCCTTCTATACTTGGCGCTTATGCGCCTGGAGCTTGTGGTGCCACCGCCGCGGCCATACGGCACGGATGAGCTACGGTATGAGTTACGCATGCGCCCTTTTGCATCTGTGACATTTCCGGAGTTACCGGCCTTTGAAGATTTTAGACAACAATTGGAATTATCTGACTTAAACACGATGGACGTACTGCGTTATGCCGAAGCCGCCATCGGTGCCGCTCGCAAGGGCTTCGAGGCGTCCATGCGATCTGATGAGTGCGAGGCATTCTGTACCAATGCTGCCGCCCACGGGCGCTGGGTCAGTAATGTCAAGAACTGCTTACGCGCTACTATCGCAGCAGGTGTGGCGGTGTCAACACTGAAGCGCTCGTATGAGCGGGTCACGGACGAGCCAAAGAGCGAAGAGAAGAGGCAGGTCATCGAAAACGGAAAGGAGATGAATGTCGAGAAAAACGGGAATATCAAGTATAAGGATATACTGAGGCTCAAGGTTGAGATCCCGGAGCCCGGCGATGGCTATCATCACTGGTGGCTCGTGCCTAAGTTGACGCAATTGACGTGAAGGGGATATTGGTAGCATATATGGTTTAAGTATGCCAGAAATGGGTGATTGGGAGGTAAAGGTTGGCCACTATTCATAGTCTGGCGTCTTGGAATGAGTACAGGTCAGGGGCACTAGAATCCATAGATTAAAGGAGCGATGCGAGGAATGCATTTAAGAACGCAAGCAAAGACTCTATAAGAATTATGATAAATATCTGTCGTATTTTCTAGATCCAGTTTTTACAGGTTGCCACCTAAAAAACGAAGACATGCTGGAAGGGATATCCGCTCAATATGGAAAAGCCTTCCCTCTGAACCATCACCCCTTCTGATACTCTATACACCCAGGTAACATGGCCCGAAGAGCCTTTCATAAAACTTGAAGCACCAGGTACTTGCCTAGACCCGTCGTCCTTATCCTACACGCATACAACATTGAGACTCATCATCCGCAGAGAGACACATACAGGGGCTATGAAGGAGCCCTTCTATCATCTAGACCGGTTTCTATTGGTCTAAGGCCTTGTCGATCGTATTTAGGCTTTGATGGTCTTGCGGGCAACGGCACTACGGAGCTTGACTGTTTGCTCATACAGCACATCCTTAAATGCAAAAAGGAAGGCGGCAGTGAGGACGCTCTGCGTAACCTTGGGTCCAATACCTGTTAAAAATGAAATGTTAGTTACGTCTCGCTCAAGCACGTAGGACAGTAATAAGTGCCCCTCGGGCGTATTCTGTCGTAAGAGATTCACTGACCCTTGTAGAGGCCGGAGTAACCCTCTTCCTTTATAACCCGGCGGATGGCCTGGGACATGCCCTCCTTCTGGCCGTTTCCGGCGACATGCATCTGGCTTTTCACCGTAATATAGGGGTATGTGATAGACGTAGCGAACAGCTTGCCGATGGCGCCGAGGAAGAAGGCCATGGTGGGCGTGATGTTGCGCTTGCGGCGGGCCTCGGCCATGTTCTTCATCTGCTCGAAGAGGGTGTATTGCAGGATGGGGTTGATGACGAGGACGAGGGCGGGGACGACGCCGCGGAACAGGGCGCGGGGCCCTTCCTCCCTCAGCAGCGCCATGAGCGTGCCGATGGTGGTGGGCGCCTTGGGCTTCCGCGGCACGGCCTTCGCGCCGCTGCCCTCGACGACGAGCTCCTGCGACGCCTCGAGCGACTCCCTGCGCGTGGTCATGCGCGTGTTGATTACCCAGATAGGGTTCGTCAGGATCACGGTCGCGGACCCCGCCAGCGCGCCCGCCATCATCGACTCCACCGTCGTCAGCTTCTTCGACGCCCGCCCGGCCTTGGTCGCCGCCGCCTCGAAGAAGGCGCGTGTCCACTCGTACCAGTAGTAGTAGACGAAGTTGGTCACACTGATGCCGAACACGGCGCTGTCGAGCCCCGCGTACAGGCCCGACACGCCCTCGCGCGCGATGATGCCCTTCACGGCCGACAGGAAGGCCGTCTCGGCTCGTTTCGACTCGACTTGCGCGCGCGTGGAGAGGGTGATGAGGGGGTATCTATCGGTGCGCAAGTATTTTTGTTAGTTTAGTTGGCTCTCTGACTGTCCTGTCGGACGAACGGAGGAGGGGGTATCTATGTCGAAGTGGTAGTTGCTTGTGGGAAGGGCGCGAGCGTACGTCAAGACCATGGAGAGGACACCGCCGCCGGCGCCGGCGAGGGCGTGCGCGACATTATCATTCTGAGGGACGACAGGTTTGGAGGCCATTGTGTCGGTTCTGTTCCGCTTCGCGTATGGGAGTTTGGATGTGGTGTGCTACTAGCTACGGTCCCGTTAAAAAGGGGTTCTGGGGAGCTCAAGGTTTCTTCGGAGTATGCTCGAGGAGTCGTAGAAAACGATGAAGCAAAGTCCTCATATCTCTCATGAGTCAGCTAAGGCGCCCTTGAGAAATAAAGGGACGTTTGCGAGGCAAATTGAAACAATCATGTGTTTGCAGGCGTATTAGAGTTTCCTAACGTTCTGTCAATCGAGGCTTCGAGCCGAGGTCCGATTACATCACTCATAGCGGGTTCGGACGGGTTTGGGGGACCAAGAAATGGGATGAACACACAGCACTTGCAGTTACCAGCAAACAAGCTATACCGCTCGCCCGCTATAGGCAAGCTTCTGGTAGGTTGCCATACCCGACTCCCCGCGCCACTGGGGCCCTCCCCCACTGAAACTGGGAAGTGACCAACCCGATCTCCTTTTCCCCATAGATGGTGGAATTTGCAGGTACTGTATCTTTAAATTTCACATGCTAAAGTTAGCGATACCCCAATGACACATATTCTCTTTGAATTGGCAGGTTTTGACGAAGCAGCGGATAGAGCACTAGATACATTTCGACTTGTATGTGTGCAATTCCTTCCTCGCAGTACCTCGAAACTTGAGGCATAGCTATTTACAAGTTTGTTGGAATAGTTTTCTGGGTTGCAGTCAACCTTTTTATTTTTTATTAAGAATGAGATCAAGCGCTTAGTTGGCAATGATAGACAGAGTGACAGAGCGCCCAGTAACATTAGAGGACAATTTGACTACAGCATACCTAATCTAGGTACCTATCTGAGTAGGTAGGTAGTACCTAGCAAGAAAAAAACTGGCGTCCCAGTAACAGTCGGTGTAGTTAGAACGGCCGACTTCGTCAAGTACGTCGGCTTATACAACAAGCAGTATACATACTCACTCAACATACATACAGAGTACAGTGTACCGCATATACAGCATCCTCTAACCTAGATGACTTACAACATTTCATAATGGAGAAAATCACGTGCCTGGCTGTAACAAGTGCTACTTGGTATCAATTCCTTGCGAGAAATAGTACTACGTATAATGGCCTTGAGAAAATACTGCCTAAGGTACCCATCTCCACATCTCCAACTTGGAGGGTTTCCATATAGCACATTCGCAGCCCATTGAAAAGCTGGATTTCCCAGTTGTTTTTACGATCATAGCTTGGCGATTTGCACAATTCATAATTACAGCCGGTAAGGTTGACTTCCTGGTTACTGCGACCGTAACGTGCGCTGTCAAGCTAAATCCGTCAGCGGCTGGCCTTTCCTTTTATAAAATCACTCTACACCAAAGACACAACAAGACTTCATTAGTCCTCAGATTATCCCCACAGGTTTTGATTGAATAGGCCCCAGACATACCTAGTACAGTGAGATTGCTGTGATATGCAAGAAATGCCATGGAGTTTCAAGACAGGGGTTTCTCACGTGATTTGCATGTTTCTTAAAATAGATCTGCTCATCTGCTTTCCCAATCTGTTCAAGACGGGACCCAAAAGGCAGGAACGCCTTGCAAAGAGTTGTACCCATAGCACGCGAGCCCAAGCCTTTCAAAGTTTTGGATAGGAATGCCAATCTAGCAAGGTAGAGTCACGTCGGCGGCCACGCATCCAAAGCCAAACCCGTCTATTCTTGAACGTCCAGCTTGATGCACTTGCTTGGATGCAGGTAAGGATTCCACCCGGCCTGCATCGCTTGTGCGTCCAGCGCTCTCTGGTGAACCCTCACATTGCGCCCCCAAACACACCCAAGCACCATTTTTAGCCGGTGAATCAGTCAACATTGCTACTTTTGTTTCATCGCGTTCCGCTCAAAAGTCTGTTCATTGTGGGCCTTTGCTACGGGATGAATGTCAACTTACCCCAGAATTGTTATTTGCAGTTTAATAGCAAAGAGCCTCAACAACAGCTGTGCCGCACATGACCCGGACATAGAACTGTACTCTCTCACCACTGCCCTCCCTCGCCTCTCATTAGGAGCGCTCGTCAACAACTCGACAATTGGCTTCATCCCACTCTTGTGCAGTGACTGAGGCCGTAACAGCCGCTCCGTCGGGGAGATGGCGCTCACTCCGCAACCTGGCGTCAATGGTGTTAACCATCTCACTCCTACATCTTCCAATGGTAATACCACTCCCAAGTCGCCCGGTGTCCGACCGATGCTACCCAACAGGTCGGTGACCAGCGCATCTATCGAAGATGCGTACGTAAGCTTCATTCTTCACTGCAATCCAGCCGTACCCCTGGATGTAGATACAACTGCACTGAGAGAGGCATTCCGTACGCCCCCCAAGAGCGAGGGCAAGAGTTTTAGCACTTTTACCTTGTATGAGCTCATTGTCAAGCTCCATCAGAAAGAGATTAAGACGTGGGCCGAGTTGGCTCTGAAGTTGGGAGTTGAGCCACCTGATCATGAAAAGGGCCAAAGCTCCCAAAAGATTCAGCAGTATGCTGTGCGATTAAAAGTAGGTGATCTGTTCTCGTGATGTGGATTCGACTAATGCTAGACAGCGTTGGATGCACTCGATGCATGTAAATGCTTTCTTTGATTACTTGTTGGATAATCCGCATCCATATTGGACACAAATTCCCACCGACAACAATCCTGTATGCGAGGAAGGCCGTGATGGTGTGGCCGCTGAAGACGATATGGCACTGCGTGCCTTGTTACCTCATATAAGACCTCGTCGAGGCAGAAAACGGCCTGAAGAAGATAGCCTCAGCAAATCACCGTCACAAAGACCGAGGCTTGACTCACCAGCCTTCAACGGTGATGCTCACTTGCCTCGCCCTGAGGCGCTCAATTCGTGGACAGCACATCCTGATTCGAGGCAAACTTTCGTCTTTCCCCCTTCAGTTGACCCACGATCGAGTGTGCTGCCGAGCCATGATTCTGCATATCCTTGGCAGCATGATATGTCGCGAGAGCCTATGACTGCCTACCCACATTCTGCTATAACACCCACCACAAGGGGGTCATTCTGGCCTGAATCTGCGGAACCTCGATCAGCCGTTAGTCCCAAAAGCAAGCCTCTGGGTCGCCGTCATGGAGCTAAAGCAGTTTCTTCCGCTTGGAGAAGCGTTGGCGTCTCGGCTAGTGGCAAAGCTCGGGGAAGGCCACCGATGAACCGCAACATTGAGACTCCTCTTTCCGCTTATCCGGCTGATAGGAGTGTGAGTGGGCCACAGCCGATGATGTTCGAAAATGCCTCCCAGGCCAGCACACCGACACCTGTGCACATGGCACCACCCGAGCCTGAGCCAATAGGGAGACCGTCAGAACCGACATCTGCACCAAACCCTCGTCCTGCTCGCCCTGGACGGCTGTCTCTTCAAGTTCCCGAAAGGGCCGGTGGTCCTGTGCGACTTGCGACACCCCCGCCTCCAGTGGTCATGGTAAACGGGCAGAATCCCGTGACCGAAAGTGGAACCGTTGACGGCGCTATGGCGTCCACTGACACGGCCAACGGCCCTCATGTAGGATATACCATGTTGGACCGGACCTCGGCCATGTACCTGAATCCAGACAACCCCTCTCGAGTCGATAAGATCGATCTCGACGGGCCCGACAAGACTAATCATGATGAAGTCGAGAGTGTCTTCGTTGTGACGCTGACGTCTTGTACGTGGTATGACCCGAACGGAGAGCCCGGCCCTCGTCCGTCTGTGGCTGAGGTCGTGGCACTAGTCCGTGCAGTCATCCGGAGCATCGCGGACCAGGCTCTTACCAAAGAGGCATTTCTCATCAACCTGGCGGCGCTTGTCGGCGGACACTTCATGATAAGGCCCGAAAGAGTAGTACACCGACTCGAGATTGGACCCGACTACACCAAGTACCTGTGCAAGTGGAATTTGCACTATGGGAGCACCACAGGCACATTTTCGTTGACGGAGACTGTGCCGCATTCAAAGTGGAAACCTGGTCACCAAAACCTGGACGAGCCCCTAGAAAAGGACCAGATGCCTGCGGACGGCAAGCCGGCAGCAGAATATTGGCAGCAGCAATACGCGAACTTGGCTGTCACATCTATACGGCGCCTAGACAGCTTAACGGTCGCTAAGGCTAATGCGTTGCGGCTCCTGAAGGGAACACCCGACGTTGACTCGCACCGGCTCATTTAGGTTTTTTTTTTCCCATGCACCTTTACTTTGATGTTGCTTCAGATAGCCTTAAGGCTTGCCTATTTTTTGGGAGAAAGCCACATGGAACGTTGCGGCACCCTTGTCCCCCTGCTCTTGCTCTCGCTTCAAATGCGGACTTCTAGATACCCTATACCTGTTGTACCTTGCTCATTTAGCCCTCGTTTCTTTTTCTTCTTTCTTTTCCCTTTGCAAGCGGACTCACCATGGAACTACCTGGAAAAGTATGCCTGAGTAGGTGTTATGTACAACTATATACTATCTGTATTAATTGCATTTTGGCCTGGGGAGAATTGGAGAGTATGGCCATGACGGCCGACTGGCGGCGTATAAGGGGCTTTCTGGCGATTGATAGAGGATGTGAAGAGAGCATTTACAAGGCATAGCATACATAATGTCTACCCACGTAGGTTTGCAATGCATGAACGTTTCTGAGTCTGTTGAACTCAGACCCCCATTTTTCTCTTCAATCCAATTCTTCAGTATAAAGTTTTAGTACCTATGTTGTGTAAGAGTAAGCGTTAGACGTCCGCAAGCTGAACTGTTTTCAGCGCCCTGCACTCTGAGATATGATGTCAGTACAGTCACATACACCAGTCATTATCTACAATAGTCTTTCAATGCAACTGTACAGTGTAAAACCTTGCCCTCGGTTTTAGATTCCATTATCTATAGGGTAGGGGGGAGAGGCAGGGCATAGAGCTGATATGGTCTCATGTCAGGTAGGTAAAATGGTCTGAGGTGGTTTATGAATTGTCACAAGGTCGTCCTCTCTACAATATTGTATTTTTCTCGTTAGCCTGTCCACCCGCTTCGCCTAACCTCGCCTGCCTGCCTCTCTCTCTCTTCTCTTGTACAGTACTAAAACAATGTATGCAGCTCTTCATGCAGGTAGATGCATACCTAAGTCCCTAAGAGTAGCCTCAGTCTCTTATCTACCTGCGGGGAAACTTGAAGCATGCACGTACGAGTTCAAGTTGTTCGGGGTCGCCGCAGCCCTTCGCTTCTTGGCTTATTCCGAGCTCGGTGAGGGGAAAGGCTGGGGTGGAGCTCTCCCATGAAGCTTATGGGCTTGAAGGATGGATGCAAAGAGTAATTATCTACCTCCCTAGTTATCGATCGCCTCGGTTGCCTTGACACTCAATTGTTAATAAGTGTAGTTCTACCTATATACTTACTGTATCTATGTGGTCAAATCCAGGAGTGAGTATAGAATGTACATAGTATAAACAATAAAGTAGAGAGTGCTATGCGATATAGAGCAACGCGGGACTCGGGCGCAATGAATTTCGTTCGGTAGTGGCGCTCAGTTTCTGCTAGGTACCTAGTGCACCTGAATCTCGCTTATCTCCACAGGCAATGGCAGTTCACTGTGACTTTGTTTGCACACCAGTCCGCGGTTATTCTACAGTGTAGCACCGGTGTCTCTCGTCAGCAATATAGACAAACCTCATGTTCTTTATCCAGTTCCGATTGTCGTGAACTTGATCATCTTACAGACCTAATCTTAATGGGTAAGATTATGTAGAAGAAATCTGGGTCTGAAGATTGCTTAATAAAGGAATGGCCCTGAAAATCTACCTCCACACTGCATAACACATGAAAAGCTTGATTGAACCTAAGACCACAAAGATACACCTCGTGGTAAGGCAAGAATCTGGACTGCAAACAGAACTAAATAGATTAAGCCGAATTGCACGTGATGAGTCTATGCCTCTTGGACTTCTAGCGATGGCATCCATCAACACGACAAGACTACCAAGCTCTTACGTTCCAACAGCCGCTGACACCATCGCCTCTTGGCTCTGGCAATTAGAATTGCACAAATCCCGAGGGTAAAGCCCCTCCCGCTCTGCCGTCCATAAGCGCAAACTGAGCTATCAGGCAGCTACCGGCAGCTTACCATTGGCATTGCTACCTACGTCGATAAACGCTAGCTCCAGGTAGAGGTTAGCTATCGACAGTGGCGATTCGGTACGTAAGTATGTATTTGCACGCCCAGCTAACGGACCTAACTAGGTAAGTATTTGTCAAATTCCGTGGAGCGGCACACACCGTCTTTTCTCACTCGCTATGCGTAGGTAGGTAGGCAGGTATCACGCACGCACGAGATTGCTCTCGCACGAGTCACAACTCCCTAATTCCTTCAGCTGGGGTCTGCATGGTGGCGCACTGCGGGGAAGGGAATTGAGAAAAAAATCACACAGCTCCAGCCTTGGCCAAGCTGATTAGCTCGAAATGCCTGCATCGGTCATGCATAGACGATGAAGAGCTCGCTACCCAATCCTGAGCGACTTTCAATTGGCCAGGGCTTACTATATCCATGAATCCTTGCGCGTGCGTGACCCGCCAGAGCCTTTCTGAGATATGCTTTCGAAAGCTGTGGCTGGGACGATCGGAGGAATCATGAATACTCGTAAGCCTTCATTGTCCTACGGCGTGCCAGAGAAAGAGTATCTACCAGTCCTCGGAGTAGGTACTATTACCTCCCGAAAGCCGACTACCGGGGGCTGGCTTTGTCGAAGCTTTAAGGGCGTTGGTAGGAACCTATCCGAAGTAGGAACGCTCGGGGCACATGCCATGTTGAAAATCCCAACTGACCTATCAGAAATGGGCATCCGTATACTATGTAGACGCGCCTCTTGATTTTTTCTTTCACCTCGAAATCACCTGAAGATCACATGAGCCCACAAAGTAACGATTTCTAGAACTTCTTGAAACCCACGCTTTTCCACGCCAGTCTGATTCATCTCGTGGCGCCATGTTTTACTCCGAGCATAGCAGTCGGTATAACCTGGATACATACATAGCTTGGATACCTACCTACCTGTCGGATCACAAAGGTAGGCTGGCTGTTGTGTTACCTACCCATTGGTAAGTATGGCACCATCTCAGCAACGGTATGGCACAACCGATCCTACGGCCATGAGTACCGATACGACAGGCGCCTTCGTGAGAATTTGTGTGTTGACTGCCTACCTGAGTAGGTGCGATGTAATAAGCAGGTAGGGAGGGTAGGTAGGGTAGGTAGGGTAGGTCCTATAGCATACTACCTAGGAAGTATGTATGTAGGCCTGCAAGTATATCTGCATGTCATTGGAGGAGGCATATTGCAGCAATATATCCGACATGCTGGTGGCTGCCATCCCCTGCTCCTGCCCTTGCACTGCTTGAAGGCTGCACTGCAAGACACCGTTTTATTTACATTCTCTGTACTGTGATACCGGTTGCGGCTAGGATAGGTAGTATTCGGATCAACTGTCTTACCTACCTCACCTCGTTGGGAGCTTTCATAAATATTTGAAGCCCAGATCATGTGGCACCTCCCAGTTCCTTTGTTCTTTCGTTCGCCCTACCTGTCACGCAGCAGGGTGCGTGTTCTCCAGGCTTGCTGCCGCTTTTCTGTACTCTTACACAACAGTTCATAGTCGTGAAAAACAACATAAGGTGGTCATTATGTCGGAGGATGCTGGGTCGAAGTAAGCATTCCCATTCTCGACGGGGTGGTCGACACTGGCTGTCGAGCGAGGCGAAATTGGGTCTGACGTATCCATCATCACAGCATCGAGGCTACGAGCAAGCCGGCGGGTCAAGCGTGAGTTTACACAGTCAGCCCTTGCCGTCGCTCTTGTTGTGTGATAAGGCGACGAGAACGGACAGACCATCTAACATTACAGCAGCTCCGGGCATGTCAGTGCCGCCGAAAAAGGACGCCATGGCTCCGTCTCCCACATAGACATCAACAAGAACTTGGATGCGAAGTAAGCGATCACGTGCTCCGTGTCCTTTACCTAAAACTCACAAGATAACCGCCAGGATCCAAAACCCCCTTGCTGGCATTCCACGTGATCAATTGATGGCCGACGTGGAAGACTTTGCCCAGGAACATAATTTAAGCGAGCATGTAGCCATCCTGCGAAAGGGCGCGCTAGTTGCGCAAAATCCCACCAACTATGAAAACCTGACCGGCCCCGAGGCCCTTACCGAGACGGAAATCTATTATCTCAATCGTGAGGTTACCCATAAGTGGGATGTCCCTAGGACTCTGTACCTTACCATCATCACCTGCTCCATCGGAGCGGCCGTCCAAGGCTGGGATCAAGAGGGCAGCAACGGTGCTAATTTGACTTTCCCGGCGCAGTTCGGCATTGGGGGTTCGTCGGATCGTGATGTTTTCCTGGTTGGCCTGATCAACTCGGCTCCTTACATTGGCTCAGCTTTGGTGGGCTGCTGGTTCTCCGACCCGCTCAACAATTACTTTGGCCGGCGAGGTTCGTAGTCATACAAGTCAAGGCCCTCGCAGTTTCTCAGATGCTGATTTGTATAGGCACTATTTTTATCTCGGCAATCTTCTGTTTATTGACTCCAATCGGCGGCGCTGTGACTCAAGATTGGCAGCAACTACTGGCCACCAGACTGCTCCTGGGAGTTGGTATGGGCGTCAAGGCCTCGACTGTGCCCGTCTTTGCCGCTGAGAACAGCCCGGCCGCTATTCGTGGAGCATTGACTATGACATGGCAGATGTGGGTTGCGTGTGGTATATGGCTTGGTACGATTGCCAATCTAGTAGTTGGTCAGGTAGGGGCGATCGCCTGGCGACGTGAGTAACCCCAGAGAAATCAGCCTCATGAGCGCTTCAGTAACAAGCCCTGTGCTCTAGTGCAAATCGGCTCGGCATTTATCCCGGCGGTGCCTCTGTGTGCCCTTATTCTCTTTTGCCCGGAGAGCCCTCGCTGGTTTATCAAAAAGCGGCGTTATGCCGAGGCGATGACATCGCTGCTAAAGCTGCGGAACGACCCTATCCAAGCAGCTCGTGACCTGTACGCCATTCACGCCCAACTTCAAATCGAGTCCAAAGTCATCGGAGAGGCGTCCTACGTCACCCGGTTTTTCGAGTTGTTTACTGTTCCCCGTCTCCGGCGAGCAACTGGTGCTGCCTTTGTAGTCATGATTGCGCAGCAGCTCTGTGGTAAGTCCCCCGCAGCCTTATACTAGCTCCCCTCTCCCAAGTACAAATTCTTATAACTGTTTAGGTATAAACATCATTGCTTTCTATTCGTCAACTGTGTTCGCTGCAGTAGGAGCCACCCCCTACCGTGCTCTTCTTGCCTCGTTCGGCTTTGGTGCTATCAATTTCTTTTTCGCGTTCCCCGCTTTCTGGACGATCGACACCTTCGGACGCCGTTCGCTGTTGCTTTTCACATTCCCCAATATGGCGTGGTCCCTGCTCGCTGCCGGTCTTTTCTACCTGCTCGATAATCCAACTGCTCGTGTCGGCGCTGTGGCCGCGTTCATCTATATCTTCGCGGCGTTTTACTCACCGGGCGAAGGGCCGGTTCCTTTTGCTTACAGTGCAGAAGTCTTCCCACTTTCTCATCGTGAGGTGGGAATGTCGTTTGCCGTGGCAACAAATCTGTTCTGGGCCGCTGTGCTTGGAATTACCTTTCCCAAGATTCTCGAGAGTCTAACCCCTGTGGTAAGTATCTTCTTGAATTGCAACCCGATATGCTCGTAAGACTGACGTAGAACTATCACGACAGGGCGCATTCGGCCTCTACGCTGGCTTCAACATCTTAGGCTTTGTCCTAATTTTCCTTTGGGTGCCAGAGACGAAGCAGCGCACGCTCGAAGAACTAGATTACATCTTTGCCGTGCCGTCGACGTTGTTTATCAAGTATCAATTCACGAAGGTTTTGCCATGGTGGTTCAAGCGCTGGGTGCTTTTCCGGAAGGACGCAACTCTCGAGCCACTCTATCATTTTGACAGCCCCGCGACCCCTGTCTTGTCTGAGAAAGTTCGCGACTCTTCGGTCGAGAAGAAAGACCCCGTTCAAGCCACTACCGCAACCACGGCCGCCGAGATTATGACCGCCGATGAGGATGAGGGAAAGAAATGAACATAAGAAAGGGAAAATGATGATACCAAGAGATATGGGTATCAATGACAAATGCCTTCCGCTCTTTTTGCACTTCGCATCTATACATACCTACCAACACGGATTATGGAGAAGGCTAAGTTGGCCACTCTCCCACAAATCAGTGTCGCATTTGATGTACCGCCCATTAGCCAAATAAGTCTTTTACGATACCATATTCTATACGCAAATTTTTAAAGTTATAGTAGCTAGCTCACAGCACAATCTAGTCAATCAGATACCCCATGTTGCTCTTAAAACAAGATTTCTGACGTTCCTATGCACGACCTTTTTCCACGTTATCCATCAAAATTAGTTGTATTTAGAATCAATCCAACGCTTTACTTGGACGTAAAATTGACTGGTATGTCCGAGTGGAAACGGAAGGTATACAAGCCGTACGGTCCCGGTACGGCGGCATACCAAAATAACGGAGCGGAGCAAGGCGCGAAGGCATTTCTAGCCCTTGTTCGGGCGGAAGACTTATATATCATATTCTTCTATTTGGGTAAAGCCTTATCACGGCCTAACCATACATTCACGCCTTTACTTAATTACTACCTAGCCCAGATAATGGAAGTGATAAATAATCATGCATTAGGAACGTTACATATAAGGCGTACCCTAGTAGTTGAAGTAGTATCAGACGTTTGGCATGCATGCTTCTAGACCTCTTAATAATATTGAGGCTTTATGTAGGTCTTTTCTCTTCAGCTATAGATGTAGTAATGTAGGTGGGTATGCTATAGCTTCGTCGAGTCATGATCTCACACTCACACACTTTCCAGGTTGGATTATGTAGGTACTAGGCAGTGGGCATGATATAAAAATGGTTACGTAATAAACGTTATGCAAATTATGAGAGAGATACCAAATATATGCATATATGTAGTTACTAGGTTAGTGAACTGGCCCCGGAAACTGTGACAAACGGATGAGATGGTATGTGTGTTCGTTCGTTCGTTAGTCCCTTCACCGCTATTGAACGCAAGTTTACTTATTTACTTTAATTATTCGGAGAGCGAGTCTCAAGTCTCGAGTTGGCATACACACATACATAGGTCGTTTCGCTACATACATACAATGCGGGGAAAATGTTCGAATCGAGGAAGGACTGCTTGCTCAGCTCGGCCACTTATTCGGCCTAGATGCTTCGTGAGAATTTGATTTTGTATAGTCGAACCAGTGACATCAACTTCCGTCATGAGCTTTTCATGTAGGAGAGGAAAATTCAACCGGCTTACTTTAAAAGTGAGAAAAAAAGGGTGGCTGCATAGCAGAAGAGGAAAACTACCTATCGGATATCAAGGAATCTTTGCATCACGCAAGAATTCAATAGTCTAGGTTCGTTTGTATGTATGTATGTACGTGTGTGTGTATGGACTTGCGATGTTGAGCTCAGCTCACACCGATATGCTCGAGAGAAATAAGCTTGAGCAAAAGGGAACTTTCTGACCGGCTGGTCAATTAGCTGGCTTACCGGTTGACGGCAGGGTATAAATAGAGGCTCGATGACTCTTCTTTCTCTGTCTCTAGAATGAAGTGATAGATGTATATGTGAGTGTTTATGATGAGGTAGGCAAGAAAGATAATTAGTAAGAACACATACGAACAAACGACATAGACCTACATACATACACAGCTAAACACGCACAACTCCTAGGTCAAGTTAAGAAGATATCCACTACCAACTAGAGTCAAGCAAGAAATCAGAAGAAGGAAAAGGAGACGAATCATGACTCCCATCTTTGGTCGGAAACTGCTGGCAACAGCACTCTTGCTGATCCTGGGTGTCAGCGCTGGGTGTAATCATCGCTAGTATATCCCCCCTTTTCTATTGTTTCCATCCCATTCTCATTCCTATATCTACTTGACAAACCTCTCTCTAACTCCCCTAGTTGCGAGCGTTCCCCCTCCTCCTCATCACCCACCAAAAACCTCGTCTCCAAAAGAGGAACAGTAGCAGCAGCAGCAGCAGCAGCAGCAGAAAGAAGGCAGACCCAAAACCTGTACGTCCCGAACGGGGACTTCGAATGCGGCATCACGCCCTGGGTGGTGCAAGTTCCGGACAGCGCCGTTTCCTACACCGTCTCGACGCCGGGTTTCTCCAGCAGCACGTCGCACTCCTTCCAGGCGCACTTCGTGCCGCCGTCCACCAACACCGAGTACGGCGTCTCGATCCGCATCATCTCGGCCCCTGTGGGGGTGACGCCTAACATCCCCTACAAGTTGACCTTCTGGACGTACTTCGACAACCAGTACGCCGGCTTCATAGGCGTCCAGTTCAACGACGTGGCTTATTACACCATCGACGCCACGGACCATGGCTGGGGCGGTACCAGTTTCACGCTGAACACGGTCGACTATACGCCCACGACTAGCACCGTCACTATCAAGTTCGAGTTTCTCTTCGGTGGCCCTAATGGTGTCAATAGTTTGGATCGTATCGATGGAATCACTTTTGCGCCTGCTTGATTGATTGATTGATTGATTGATTGATTGATTGATTGATTGATTGATTCAATCGGATGGCTAGCCGTGCCGGTGGGCGAACAATGAATGACAATGACACTGGTGCTGGTTCTGGTATCTCTGCCCTGGATCAGGCTGTCTTCATATATCCAGGCGGACAATAAAAGTTAACGGGGTTTCGGAATCAGAATATGCTATTTTCTATTCTTCCTGCTTTTGCGTTATCCTCCATCTTCGGACTAGTAGAATCACAGGTTGTCGAACGCCTGAAGCAAAAAGAACTCAAACCCAATGACAACATTTAACTCTATTTGTTGTAAACGCAATGCTGGATATCGAGTACCCGGTCATCCTTGCTAAACCGTCACCGGGTTTGCTGTAGACATCCGACTCAACTCCTACTCAATGAACATAACTAGTATACATGAAGCGCTGCGTTGCCCACACCATCCGATGCGCCCTCCCATGTGCCTGTGAACGAGATCCATAACCCATTGGTCGAACCAGTCAGCTGCCTACTGTACATGGACCTGGTATAATCGCAACAATGTCTCGAGAAAAGAATTTCCTTGACCCCACATCCCGACGCCAAACGCCCTTAACCCCGGCCGTCTCTATCGTCACTTCGAATATTGGCGAGACCCTCTGACCCTTTTATCACACTTAGTGCCATCTGCGCCACGCGCTAGACCGCCTGTTTTTTTTTAGTTGGGCAAATTGGAAAACGAGCCGCTGGCCCTCTGTGCGCTTCTGATTATGCTCTCAACGAGCTCCATAGACCCGTCCGACACTTCTGGCAAATCGGGCGCTCCACCAGTCGGACTCGGCAGTTCTGTAGGTACCACCTCTGTAGGTGTGACGGGGAAACTAGATCTTGTAGCATTCATAACGTCTGTTGATGATATTCGCCGCGTTGTATCGGGCGTCGGATGACGTACGACGGCTGATTGGGGCTGCCGTATGGGAGGCAGCCGAGAGCTGCAGCCGGAGCCGGAGCCGGCAGACTGAACCTGTTGCTGTTAGGCACTACTGCTGGGAAACCCTGCCAGAATGGTCCGCTTACAACTTGATTGAATTGCATTCCCGCTACAGGAAGATGCTTGGAAACCTCGGGTTGGGCGTGGGCTCGCAAACCTGACGGATTAAGCGTCACCGGCGCCGAGCTTGTATTTGCCTTGTAAACAGATGTTTGTGCCTTCCGGAGTGCTTCCCACGGCCGTGGTGCAGGAATAGGGGTCTTCTTCGCCGGAGTGGCCACTGGTTTGACTGAACTAGTAGCCCCTACAGTGCTCTGTAGCACTTTTGACGAGGTGGGGATACATGGTGGCGGAATGGGCGTTGACGACTTGGGTTGTAGTGTTTGCTCAGCAGGAGGTCGGCTAAATGAAGAAACCGTAGTCAATGGCGGAGCTGCTGCTGGAGAATGTACTGCACTGCCGCTGCCACTGCCACTGTTAAGCTGAGGTTCCACCTTCACATGCCTGTTTTGGAGCATGGCGGCGTAGGAAGCCCGGATGGCTGGATGTAATGCAGTCTCTCCATCTACCTTGTTATTCCTATCATTGAAGTCACCGGTCGATTTGGAGCGCCAAGCCGACGTTTCACTTGACATCGATGATGGGGCGCCCGAAGGTGGTGCTGACTGGGCCCCGAAGGGTGGGCCCAAACTCGGAGTGTGAACTGAAGTCGGCGATATGCTGGGGGTGTACTGTGCATTGGAAAGGTGAGCTTGCGGTGGCGTATCAAGCGAGTTGTTGGCTGATATCGAAGGGCCCGAGAAAGACCGATGAGGGACAGCCGACAGCCCAGGCGTTATTCCATTCAGGCTCAATGACTGCCTTTGGACGCCAAACAAAGCATCAGGCGTCCGCATTAAATGTGCTCGTAGATTGCCCTCATAGCCATTGGTGAAACCACCCCAAGGGGCATACGGGGTCCTGTACTTGCTCGAGTCCCTGACATGCAGCATTAGAATACAGAGCGATTTACCAAGAGAGGGACCAGGGGGGCTACAAACCTATTGTGATGTACTTGGAAGAAGGCATACTTTTGTATCACATTTGGACGTGGCTCTTTGGACGGATTGGATGAGATGACAGACTGCAGGTGGCTCGCTAGTGTTTGGGCATAAGTGGATACAGGGGGTCGGATGGCAGACGAAGTCATTGGTGTATTCAGGGAGATGTTCGACACCTGGGAACTTGACCTTGCCCTTGCTTGTGCTTGGAATAATTGCCCGTTCTGGGGTGACGGTGAAGGGCCCAGACCAGGCGGTTGTGTGAAGCCATGACTGAAAGGTGACTTAGTCATCGAATCTCCTCGTGCATGTCCGTACGAAGAAGGCGGCGTGCCGAATCTTTGTCCGGACACCAAGGCAAGGCGCCCGCTATGGCTGCTGACAGAAGACTTGTTTCGTGCATGGCCATTGCTATCTCTGGTGGGTGTCGCCTTCGAGATAGAAGGCCGCCTTGATGTTGACTGTTGTTGCTTGGCAACCACAGAGGGGTTAGACGGGATATTTGTACCGACTTGCTGAGAATTAACAGATGCAGCGGGCTTGGGCGCCGATGATTGTAATTGTTGTTCGGAGGTCGTAGCATGAGGCGTGTAGTTAGGGATCGGTTCTGGTGTGGCTTGCTGCGACGGTGGACTCGGCTGAAAACCAGAATAGAGTGATGGATTTTGTGGTGCCTGGTGATTCTGCTGCGCGTCCTGGGTATACTGTATATGATGCGTGTGCTGTTGGTATTGTGTAGGGTGCGGAGCTTGTGCTTGTGGTGCTGACGCGCTTGGTTGGGCAGGTTGTGACTGTTGCGAACGTTGCGCCGGCTGTCCAGGTGGTACGTATTGTTGAGGCTGGAACCTATAATACGGCAAGGGTGAAGGTATAGGAGGGGTTTGATGGGTAGTGGAGTTGGGCGGCTTTGTTGTAGATTGTGTGTGATGGAAGACCGTGCGGAATGAAGGCTTGTTGGGTTCGAATTGCTGAGTAGTGTAAGGTGCGGGCTTCGGCACGAATTGCTGAGTGGTGAAGGGAGAGTGGATGAAAGACGCCGGTACCGGGTTTCGAGGTTTGTACTGGTATGGCTTCTCGGACTTCGACGTCGTAACTGGAGTGTGAATAGAGAACGACGAACCATACATTTTCTGAGGTGGAGGTGGGGGCGGAGCCGGGCGAGGAATGGAGCTGAGGAAGTTGCTCTTGCAATTGTGTTTCTGCTTCTTTGGATCTTCAGTGTATTGAGGCCGGGCATCCGTTGAGTTCCTCCCCAGATAGTACCAGATTTGATTATCCTTCGCCAAATCCACTTTGACTTGGGCTTTGTTAGTGGCAAGGCTATGATGGTTGAACTCCGCCCAGACAAAGCCTCCTTCAACAAATGGCTCTTCGGCGCGAGGAAGTTCCTCAGTCTTCTTCTTGGTAGCATTGATGAGGTCTTTAGCCTTGCGCGATGTCGGCATTGGGATAGCATTCTGCGACGCGTGTGGTAGACGCAAGTCAGCTGGACTTGGAAGGAGTAACCATTTCCATTCCACTTCGACTCGATCCCTAGAGGCTGTTAGCAATCTCGCACCGCCAAGTTTGACTCGATTCCCGTACCCATTCGGCATGATATCTATAAGCAAGGTCTGTTCACTTGGTCGATTCTGAACGACGATGCCGGCAAAGATGTCGCCACGGTGATACTGGAATTGACAGATCTCTCCCTTCTTCAACGCCGAGGCAGCCTGACGCGTTTTCTGGCAGTCATCCAAGACTTCACCATCTAGTTTTCGGTCTCGCTTAGTCCTATGGAACCGGCAACTAAATTCAAACATTTGTTCCTTATATTCGGTACCGTCTTCGCCAAAGATGGGCACTTCGGCTTCTTCGACAAGGACACCAGCCGCAGCAGCGCAGGTTGCGTGGTAGGCCCTCGCACATTTCTTATGGCCGCACTGGAAGCACGTGCCCCTCTTCGAGCGGCAGAACAAGCACTTCAGATCAAGACGAGCTTTGCTAATGTTGGCAACGTTAGCAACAACCTCCTTTCCATCGACGTCCTCGATCCAAGTCTCTGCGCCATAAAGAGCACACAGTCGGTGAGCTTTACGACCATCCTCAGTCGGCAGTAACTCGAGCGCAGGCACATCATGCGGGCAAAGGCAGCACGGAGGTTCAGCATGGCTCTTGAGACGGAGACGGATCTTTTTGGTTTTCTTCTTGTCCGCTTTATCGGTTGTGACCCGCTTGCGCTTTCGTCCCGTCGTGGTAAGTTTGATGGCGTGAGAGGATCGAGGCGTGGGTAATTCTACCTCATTGCCCTCCTCTTCGTTATCGTCGTCGTCGTCCTCATCCTCTTCATCTTCTTCCTCTGTTTCTTCGTAATCTGTCTCTTCACCGCGAAGTTTTCGTTCAATTGCGTAAACATCAATCCATACACTGTCTTGAGCTTGTGCGCACTCGCACTTCTTCGCAATCTTGCCCATCGGTAACCAGGAATCCAAAGCGAAGTTGACAGCCTCGGCACAGTTGTAACCGAGATTATACCCGGAGTGATATCCATAAGGGTAGGTCACGACAAATTCCCCGGGGTATGAGACACATTTGTTGACCTTGATATTGAAGTACTGCTGGAGATGGCTCGGCGAAATCAAGAAAGCCTTATGACGTAGAAATTGATCACAAGCCTTCGCGTCTGTCGGCCAAATGCTTTTCATGGCGGCTTCAAATCGACGGGCATCTCCTTGGGAAATACTATACCATTGTTTTGGAGCACCAAAGTGGAGATAATTGATGCTGTAAAGGTCTACATCCTCCAAGTGCCACGCGAACGTAGCTTTCCACATACCCAGGTACAGGTAAGCAGTGTTCACGCCAGGAACCTTGGTACCCAGGACATCAAGGAGATTAGGAAGCTTGTTAAGATTCCAACACTCGGTTGAATCATCGAAAAGTGTCCCGAGAACATCAGCTCCGTATAACGGAGGTGCATAGGTCAGAGTCTTCCAGTATATACGCTCTAGTTCCTCGCACCTCTCGGGCGTATAGTCGGAGATGTCCATTTGGTAGTCAAAGTCTTTAAAAGCTTCTTCGTCAATCTTGGCAGAGCCCTCGCGACGGGCATACTTGCGACGAGCTGAAGTGCTTTGTTCCTTGGGCTTAGCCTGTCTCACGCCACCCATTCGACCCGGGAAGGGCCGTGAGATCGGTTCATCGTCTTCAATATCATCGCCTATGTCTTGCTCAACAGAATCGAGAACGGCGCCAGACAGACTAGGTGATACTGGTGTCATAGGACGCTCGTCAGACTCTGCAGCACCGCCCCTAGCCCCGCCTCTCCTCCTGCCCCTGGTAGAGCGCGTGCTAGCGGCACCGCCGCCGCCACGTCTCCTCGAACCGGATGATGTAGAAGCGGATGTACCTTTAGGTTTGGAGGGCGCTTGTGCACGCCTTTCTCCTCGTCTCGCAGGAGGTTGGTGCTCACTCTGGTCGCAGAGTTGTCGCCATTGTGGGAGGTTATAAGACCGTTGATGAAGTATATTCACCTGCCGATAGGTGCCATTGGATCCCATGATATCTTGTTTAATGGGTTCGCGAACTCTGATTTGCTTCACCAAATTGTCGAGAGGGGGGCGTTTATCTTTCCATTCTTGTGGGGGGATGATTTTAATGATACCGGACTTCATACCGTAAGAATCGACCTTCTCCATCTGTCCAAACTTATGTCAGCATCATGATCATAATGGTAGACGAGGGCGGTAAATTCAACGCAGTAGCGACGTACGAATTTTTTGAAATCTTTGAATTGGTGCATATTTGGCTTGAAGACCGGAACGGTGCCAGACCAGTGGTCGGGCGTTACCTCCCCGATATCTTCATCCTCGGGAGAAACTTCAGGACTAGACTGATTGGCGGCGAATGCGGGCTGGTCAGATTCAAGGGTCGGATCCTCGACATCACTTAGTTCAGAATCATCGGTGTCATCGAGCTTCATTGCGTTGTTGCTATCGGGCGGCGAATGAAGTCCAATGGCCTTAGGGGATTCGTGAGGTTTTGCATAGTCGACGGGCTTGTGTATAATGTCTGTATCGGGCTCGGAAACGGGTTGAGTGACATGACCGTCGCTACGGGAGACCTGATGGTCACGGTCATGTAGAGGCGAGGCGGACTCGGTGGATGGTTCAAGCGGCGCAGACGACGCCATAACGGCGGCGGTCGCTTCAGCGGACATGGTAGCAATCGCGGGCGGCTACATGCGATCAACGAGTAAATTAAATTTCTTCATCGGCGCCGACAGCTGCTCGCAGCGGTCTCATCGAAGCCGCCTTCGGTCGAGAATATGTCGAGATCGGAAGATGCGTGATTGAAAGCAGCGGTGCGACGTTCGTTATGGGCTGGTTGGCTGGGCTGAGCTAGGGTTGTCCTTTGGTTGGATTGAAGGGTTAGCAGGTCGAGGGATGAGGAGAGGTAAGTGGCCCAGTGTCAGTGCCTGTTAGTCCATGTACAAGACTTGCACTATCAATCTACATGGGGGCGTTACTTGTACAGTGTTAAGGTTGCTAATAGTGGAGTTAAAAGAGGACCATTAGGTAGTTTCAGTGGGCACCTATTACCTACAGGCGCAAAACCTAGGTAGTGGATTTCTCGTGTGGCTTACGCATCGAATGGTGGTGCGGGAGAGAGATAACACCCCGCAGCTTGGTTACAATGGCACAAAGCACATGTGCAGGTAGGAAGGGACCTATACCTGCCTACTACCTTTCATCTAGGATTAATTATAGTTGGGAAGGAACTTATCAGTTTACCATTAACCTGTCTTGACACATGTGCCTATCAGTCTATTAGGCCGGTAGACTACTTCTCCTCTTTAAGTTGCAATAGCTCGAGCTGTACCTGCTCTCGATAAAGTTTAGGTGGGTACTGGGCAGTAAAGTTGCCTAACCTAACTAGGTACCTAGGTACCCTGCTTTGTGCTTGCAACTATCTACATAGTAAAGGCCGCAACCCTCAAAATGCCAGCTTCGACAAGCACACGTGGAATTTGTGTCCAATGGATAAGGTATTGTTGTTGATGCATATTACATATGCATTGCAAGAGGAATACCAGACGTAAGTCTTGGGCTGTGAAATGGGCTATCTGTGTAGGTAAGTTAGGTTGGTGTTTGTAGTAAATGCTTCCAAGAACCTAATACTAAGAGCAGGCAACTAGGAACCCAGGCTCGCTAAGGTAGTAGGAAAGTAAAAGTTTAAATCTAGAGTGTGCCGTTACTCATTCGATTACATCACCATTTTCATCATCTCTCAGCAGCATGTTGTACGTAGACATCAAGAAATTGGATGTATTTCACCAGTCGCATTGACAGTCGGACGGTTGTCCTCCATCCGATTATCTGTTATTCTATATTTCAAGTTGTGATCGTATTCTTGTAATAGCCCGAGAATAAGAGTCTAGAGGTAAACTACACCTTCTAACATAGGTAGCTCTTTGTTGAATTTAAGTTTTGACTATGCTTTTTCTGCACCTCGGGCATGTTTCAAAACACCGCCAACGTTCCTTGAGTCCTGTGGATCTGCGTAGGGCTGTAGGCCGAGGATACCTAACCTAACCTACTACGTAGGCATGTAGAAGAGAAGCGAAATATAAGCTGCCATGTACAACAAACACCTGCATCGATTTGGGTTATAGGATATAGGTTTTAACAAGCAAGCTTCTTATCCTCCGACTCAATGGACAGAGAAACATAATACTGCTCCTCCAATCCACTATGTATCTAATAACAGGTCTTTCGCGCGCACCTGCCAGTCTTGGTCTATATTATTGGAATTCATGACTAAAAAGGGCATCGTTGGCTGCATGTAGGTACTAATACAGCATACTTAGGTGCCACTGATCTAAATGGGCAAAGTTGAGCTGCCTACCGACCACCCACCATATTAGATCATGACGTGAGGCGGGAAAGACCCTACATGCCATGGCGACTACCTAGACTACGCCTTACAAACTTACGTGCTCTGAGCATTTTGCACAACTGATAATGACCCTGGCGCATGCTAGAATGCGAATATGGTATCCTTGTGTCTCAGGGACCATTACTCCCGCCAAAACTTGTAGAGAGCGAAAAGGTAACGGTTTAGGCTGACCCACAGGACACCTCGCTGAAGTAATGAGACGATCATATCACGTCTTCTGTCTTCGGGTCCGTATATCTGTAGATATCTGTATCGGTCTGTCTTTCTCGATTACGAGCACTCGAGTTTCACACAATGTACAAGGCAAAAGACCTGCGATGAAGTGTTTTATGTAAGTTTTTTTCACTTTTATTTTATCTTTCATATCTCTCCTCGAGATCTCGAAGCCTTAGCTCTCGAGGCCGGAGGCTGACGTCCATTTGTCCTCGTTGTCATTCTCTAATGGCAATGAAGCAGACTTGAGACTCAGCAAACTAGTGCAGCCCCCACCCACTCGCCTTGCGCCACCCAACTCACGGCGACGCGTTAAGTAGACAATATGGTGTACAAATCGTAGGATATGTGCCGTGTTTAGCGGACACAATGTGACAAAGACCTGTACACTCAATGAAAGCTTATTTTCCTCCTTTCCCTTCCCTTCCCTCCCCTTTCCTTGGTCCTTGTTTACCCCTTCTATTCCAAGCACCGGGGAGAGAGTAGTCATCAGGGAAGTAAATGAACAAGACACTAGTGATTAACGCCATGTGGCAATGACACACCACATATCTAACACACTGGCTGCGTCCCCTCGCGTGGCTGCAGAAGTCCATACGAGGTTGAGACCGCAGGACGAGCCAGCGAGCTAGAGACAGCAATCAATTCGAATCCATGTGGCGTCCCGCTCGGAGCACCGCCATTGGGGGGTATCCCAGGTTTTTGATATCCGTAAATGCATGATAATAGCATGTGGCTCGCCGCCACTTTTGTGATCGTTCCTAACACCAGGCTCAAAGCAACGTAATCAAAACAAAAAAACAGGGCCTGTATGTGCAGTGAGACAGTGGCCCGGTCGTCGGGTCCTTGCGCCTCTAATTGGCGTATGTACCAAGTCGTTTAATACACGCATTAAGCAATATGTAACAGGTTCCGCGCTGTTTTCTCATGTCGTCGAGTGACCGAACTCCGAGAGAACAGAAACGGGAAGAGTGCCTCAGCAGGCAACAATAAATGGTATCTCTATATGCGCAGGACAGACGTAGAAGACTCCAGGAAATCGTTCAAATGAGTGTAAATGACGCTTAAGGCGTAAAATCGTCGTAGATCGTAAGACAATTGAATCGTAATTCGGTCGCAATTTTTCCTCTCCAATAGAGAACCGTTGCAGAAATTACTTTCGTAGGCCAACGCGGTCGGTAAAGTTGCGCCAGAAGCTGGGCCGTCTCCGGTCAGACCCGGCAGTTGAAGTCATCGTTGCCTCACGCACCATGGGACCAACAATATCTTCATCTCCACGTTCGGGAAACTTGCCTTCACCATCCATTATGGGCACGGTTGTGATGATGCTCTCGTCGAATTTGTCACAGCTCGTTGCCTGACCACTCGCCACAAGGGCATTGACGGTTTCGTCGTGGAAACGCCGCCAAGCTCGATCTGTGTCCGCCCATTTCTGTTCCGTATATGCATATGTTTTCGAGGTAAGACCGTAGTGTTCGCCAGTTCGTACAAGGTGCTTGGTGTAGTTCACACGCGCAGTTTCCCAGTCAGCTCGAAGCTCACGAAGTGATAATAAACTCAGGGCCTCCGGCTTGTACGGAGCAGGAGAGATGGTAAAGTTGGCGTGTCCGAGAAGATCAGACCAGGCATCAGGAGCGGGAATGGGAGGCAATTCGCCCGACGTCATAATCTGACGGAAAGACGAGATAGATGGTCTAGTGCTCAGCGGCGGGGATAAGATGAGGGGCGACTGTGGTTCCTCTTCGTGCGGAGATGCAATTGTCGGCGACTGAAGCGGTGAGGGTTGCGTTGCTCCGTGATCAGCAGATGTACCCGTCATCAGAGGCGGCAGTAGCGGGGTTGTTGCCTGTGCACGATCGCGTTGTATCGAAGATAATACATAGTTGGCTTGCTCCACGTCCAAGGGGCCGGGTGAAGTGATACTATCGCTGCTCCCGAAGTATGTCAGCGCCGGTGTTGGTGGGAGAGCTTGTTCGTTAGAACGATCCGGTAGACGTCGATTCGATCTCGACACAGAGGATGATCGGCTTGACGCAGCGCGAGAGACAGACCGACGCTCAGCAACCATTTCTGGGGAGTTGACAACACTCGATTTCCTAGGCGACCTCCACCGGGTGAAGGAAGGCAGACGAGACCCTATTCGATGAGAAAGACCCATGAATGGTGGCACAGACGTATCACGGTGCTTCCGCCTCGGTAGTCGCTGTGAGAAGGGTGAGTCCCCATCGCTAATACAGCCCAGGTCGTATTCGTTGTCTCTTCCACGTGTATAAAAGCTCGTAGCACTCCGTACAAGCTCTGAATCTCTGTGCATGCAGGGCTCATCGCCTAATACAGTCAAGGCCGTTAGAAATACGAGGCGCCAAAGGTCGACAGAAAGTTGCCGTTAAAACATGCACTTACATAAGCAGCCATAGAGATCAAGGTGTTCTGATACATCATCGTAGGTCAGATCCTCAATACACAGGTTGTTAAAGCGATCGTATTCGAAGGGTTCTTCTTCTTCCACATCATCGAGAATGCGTTTGCAGGGCGTTTGTAAGGCTTGGGTGGGCGAGGATGGTAAATCCTCGCAGCTAGCGGGCGTGGATAGCTCGAACGAAGACATGGAACTCGAATAGCGCAAGTGTCCCCGGGCAGAGAAGGTCGGTGTTACAGGAGATACTAACTCTGATGGAGCCGGCTCTGTTGTGAGGAGGTTTTGCTGTATGTGGTGATAAGTAGAAACGGCATCATCATCAGTCGTTTCGCTGCCTATTATCGACGCAGTAGCAGCAGCTTCCTCTTCCTGTTTTCTCCATTGCTCAACCATTAGCGGCAGCTGAAGAGGGCGTAAACCCGACATGTTTGTCTGTGATACCAGACGGTGCAGATCAATGGGCACGCTGCGGATCCCACAATCCCTGGTAATGATAGGCGTCGTCGATAATTACACCAAGACGTGGGTGAAAAAAAAAACCCCCCAGGTTCGATTCGACCGGAGGGCGTTGTGAGCGGCAATACTTCTTTTCAACTGACTGGCAATTCAACGATTGTCGATAGGTGTGAAATTGTGCAAAAGACCGGCGGAGGTGGTTGGTGTATAATAAGTGTTTGCCGATGTGTTTCCGCGCCGCGCGTGTATGTTTGGCGTCCAGCACTGCAGTGAGGGTGGTGTGGTGTGATGTGGTGAGAATAGCGAGTGGTGGGGGGGTATCCTTCTCCAAAAAAGAACAAGAAAAATAACAGAAAATACGTCAATCAAGGAATCTTGCCGACGCTGTGTATCTATGTAGTCCCCACGTTTCTTTTCGCTCTTATTCTCTTTGCTTTTCCCACTTCAATCAAGCCGTAGAGTTATGTTATACCCTTCTCTTTCCTTTACTGAATAAAACATAAGACAACCAAGGGGTTTAGTTCTGCCTCTGCATAATATACCTGGTAAGGCAGGGAGATAAGAGTCGGTGGACTGGATTGGGTTTATGCTGCGGCCCTTGATGCTACTCCTGATAGAGTCAAGTTTGTGAAAGGCCCTCAAGGGTGTAAGTGGCCTCGTGCCCTGCTACGTTCATACGTGTACCACTCGTTGCGCTCACACCACAACTTTCTGCTTAGTTGCAACAGTCCACGTGTACGCAGCTGGTGTGTGGTGTCGTATGCCGCCTGGGAGTATTCGTGGGGTAGTAGTCAGGCTGCTGCTGTGCTGTGTTGGTCTGCTGGTTTGTTGATTTGTTGGTCGTCTAGAAAAAGAAGGGCTCTTTGCCAATCAAATCCTGAATTTGTCCCAATTCCGACACTGATCCGGGGCTCGTGCAGATAGGCCTGTGACATCCGGCCAAGCGAGTGCGCGCGCGGAACCCTCTCTCTGTCTCCTCCCCTTCGCTCACACACTCAATCTCTCCCTACAAAAGTTCAACGAGTAACGAGCTCTTGATGGTAACAGCGACACGACAGGCGCCAGTGGTAAGTGCGGGGTTGGAAGAGCGTAATACCGTGAAATGAAGGAGAGGCATTCAGTCCTGCGGTAGAACGGGGTATGGTACAAGTATATGTGTGTGCGTGGGAGCTCCAGACTTTGTCCAGTCGTAATTCTCGTGGCTTGGTGCAGGAAACGGTTGGTAAAATGTGGACTGAGGGAGGGGGGAGGTGGGAATGCTGCTCAACCCTTCACAGTTCCATTTTCTCTCGCATACCGGTACCGTTTTGTTTGTAAAGAAAGAAAGTGGACTGGTTGAGTCGTGAGAAAGACGATGGTTGGCGGTGGTGGTGGGTTCCTCATCTGGATTCCTTTTTTTTTTTTTTTTTCTAACCCATGCACAGTAGAAGGACTGACGAACTGGCTGATTGATTGACTGATTGGAACTATGCTGTACCCAGTCGTACTTGCTCTCAATTAACTGTTGACTGCCACTTCTTTCCTCGGAGGTAGGGCTGGGTCGTGTACATCGAAGTACAGCTTCAGTTCAACCACCTACGACTTCACAGACAAGGTACTTAGACCATGCCCACCAAGTTCTCGACTTACTTACCTACAGTAACTGCTCCGATGGCAAGGTTGTTTATGGTATTCAGGTAAAACTCCACCTGGAACCAGGAATCAGGATTGGCTCCAGCAAAATGCTTAGCGCTTTATTTTTTTTCGCACATTTTTTGCCCATGACCCTTGTCCAACCCCACCGCAAATTGCTCCATTTGGCACAGCTTAGCCCCATCTGTCCGAGCCCAGGCAAATGGGAATATAGCGGAACCCATGCCGTCTGAGCGCCGAGCTAGCTACCGGGCTTCGTCTTGTTCTTTCCCCTTCTTTCCCACCTTTTTCGCCCTGACGTTATTAGACCATGCTCTTGTCAATTGCCAACTCGAAGAAGGTCGGTCAGATAGTCGGTCTACTATCGTGACCAAACAAGTACTGTATTACTGTGTCATCATACCTATTGCATAGTACTGGGGCAGTGTACGGGTAAACGGCACAGTGCACGTACGTGTACTGATTTCTAGTGCAAGAAGACTAAAAGTGGATGATGTGTACAGTATCGGCACCTACCGTACGTACTTGCTTAGCTGTGTACCATGCCTACTGTAAGCCCACTCACTAGCTCAGCCATTCTTGACAACCCAACCCGCCTCTCTATTCACATGGACAACATTGTCAAGTTTGCTGGCATCGAGCTTTCCATATAGCTTCAAGGTGTTAAGCTGGTGATTAGCATGGCCGTGCTATTTCAGCAACGACGCGGTTGTTCCGATATATCCATGTACGTAGATAAGGTACCCAACTAAATGACTCAGCTAATAGAGTCAAGTCGTTACTTCGTGCTTATTACTTACACGTAGGTACGTTCCTTGCAACTTCCGTTGAGATCAGAAGTCACTGCCCCGACTAAGTAGGTATGGAGGTACCTAGCCGTATGGCTGGCGATGACGATGACTAGAACAGCCGGCCGTGCGGGTAACAGACACCGCTGAGCCGGCGGCTGAGGCTTACACAGTTTTTTGTAAGGTAACAAATATCTTCATATGGGTATATGTACAAACTTAAGTTCCTAACAATAGGTACTGACCCAAGTATCTCTGTTGAAGCTATGACCCCATGTACTTCCTAAATTCTGCACATAAAGCTGTTGCTGTCATCATGCTTATTAAGTACGTACTTTCGGCCATGTTTTCGGAGGCCCTTGATCTAACTTACCTGGTCTACCTAGTAGCACCTATCTAGGCTTGGGCTTAGGTTCAGGTCTGGCAAAAGCAGGTTTGGGCTGAACTAAAGATACGGTGTACAGTATGCATCTGTAGATAAAGATACCGTGCTATGTACTGTACATAAACTGTACAGAAGTAACAACCTTCCGGTTCTTTCTCCTCTGAGGTCTTGTTCGCAAACATAAGCAGTGGTATACGGATGTACTCCGACTTGTAATACACACTAAATAAATATAAGCAAGGACTAGCATGTGATCAGTATTGACCAAGCAGAGTGTATAAATAAATAAATAAATCGAGTTCCTCGATAACTTGAGAAGAGGGTGAAAGTCGCCATCACTCAACGAAGAAACGCGTTTGCTCGTGTTTGATGTCCAAAGTGATGATGTCTTACTTCCCACTACTAAGACATTCTGTATCTAGTGTTTCGCACATACCGGTCAGCTGGAAGGCAGGAGATCGTCATTCCTAACCGTTAATAGTTACTTACAATCTATTCCAGAGTACTGCCCACATACTATGTAGATAAGTAGGTTCAAGGAGCTTCGATCCGACTTCGGTCAGTCACGTGGAACCAACATCAGTGTCTAACAAGTCACCAAGCTAAGTCAGAGTTGAGAAACAAGCATATGGAATTCATTCCCACGGAGGCCGAGGTTGGCCAACAGCGGATATATCAGCTAGAATGCGGGTACCTATTACACTATGTATATCGAGGTAGGCATGTTAGATAATGCCTAGCTATACATAGCACTTTATCTAGTCACGGTACAGACAGCTCACCATCATACCCCATCTCGCCCGGCTCCGGCCCCTGCTTTGCTTCAAGAGGAGGCTGTACCTCCAACATGCGGCGACATGCATTCCAGAACACAGCAAACTTCTTGTTCGGTCTCTTTTCTCTGCAGATGCCCATCCGCAGTACCCATCGAGTTTGTCGGTGCCTCTTGCTTTTAACCTAATTCTAGCAAGGTGAGGCTATTAAGCTAAGGTTAGGCAACGAGGTAGTTTTAATTCAATCGTATGACAGTTTCTGCTGTTAATCCCGTATGCTTTATCTTTGTTGTGTCACGGTCCCGAAGGTCCGAAGTCTCAGTAGATGTCTTTCATATGTTGGGGCTTGATTACCTGTCCTGCTAGCGACTTGTTTATTCGCCCTTGCATAGAAGGCAGTCACCCGAGTTGTGACCTATCATTCGAACTTATTTCTATCTACGCCGACCATAGGCCATACTTTGCCAAACTTTCTAAGCTCCAAACCAGACGTCAGCAGCTCCGAGACTAGCTGCTGCCCAACGAAGGAGAACCGCCTGGCTTTGCACACCTGCTCAGCCATGTGAAATATTTTGGATACTGGACCCCGTCGACGCCAATTCGAAATGTAGGTAGCTACCTAGGCCGATATGCTGTACCGAGTAAGCATCGTTACCGCACGGCCTTGGCCCGGCGCTCAGTACGCCGCCAATACTAAATACTGAGTATTGATGAACCGGCTTGTAGCGACCCCGGATTTTGCTATGTAGACCAATCGTGCTCCCATTGCCGAGCTTATGGCTTGTGTCAGACAGGATGGCGGTGAAACCACGCACAGCTTAACATTTACGAGTTAAGCAGCAAACCGCCTCTGCGGGGAGAGTTTGGTCAACCTCGCACAAAGAAAATCTGGGGTAACAGCGGAAGAGATCTCTTGACTTCTTTTTCGAAGCTTCGTTCCATTATGGTTATCGGCATGTCGTTCCCGTTACGCACGGTCGGCTTCGATTGTCAGAGCCCAAGTCAGCCATTTGTTCTCGCTTGTATGTCGTACCACTGACCCGTCCACCAGTTTACACATTTAAAATGTCATGCCGCTCGCCTCGCAAGCATTGCATCCGGCCAGATGCCAGTCCATGTTACTATACTTCAAAAGCTCAGCAGGAGTCTCGGTACACACTCAGAGCAGTTTTACAGTCGCCAATTGCAATGATAGCAACATGATATCGGGATTCGGGCATGTCGATCCCTGCGGAACCGTTAAATAGGGTCTCCCTGCGAGCTGTAGCGTACCTTGCATTAGTCGGAGCCTTGTTGGAGGGTCAAGCAGCGTCTCTATTTGGCGAGTGCCGCACACAAGCTTTCCATCTAAAGTCCACTACACGGCGACCGGTTCATAGATGTTAGAATCGGGGGTGAAGCAAAACCAACCGACTCTCGCTTACTTTTACAGGAAAGGGAATCATGTGTAGTTCGGGAGATTATCTACATAGAGCGTCTTAAAGCTACCCTAGACAGCCATAGCAGTATAAGTAGCTCAGAACCCTTGTAAAATTCTTGGCGTGTGGTGGGATCCAAATGTGAATCTGTAGCTGTTGGAAGGTCTTGAAAATTTTCCTTATTACGCTTGAACCCCTGCTTCAAGATGACTTATGCAGGCACACTTCATATTACCCCAAGATTTTTCGCATGCTCCTGTGATGGTAGCTACAGTAGAGTGACATAAGACATCTACAGGTCAAGGATGTAAGCCGCTCGCACAAAAGATTTCCGGTCGAAATAAACCGCCAGGAGTAACAGGTACTTTGTGGTGGTCCATATCAGATAAATGTTAGCTAATGCTATCAGATGTCAGACGCAGTCCTTAGTACAAACAGGTGAAAAAAGCTTCCGCCAGTACAGCATCCCACATGAAGCAACCATAGGACAAGCTCACGTACCGTCTTTAGAACGAGGCCAACAGGTAGTTAGAATATTGGCCACGAGGTGCTCTAATCAACCTATACACACAACTATCCAGATGCCCACCGTCGAAATCCCCACCATAGTGTCATTATTAAGGTCATGTATGTTAATGTCTCCAGAAAAGTGATAAGGGTGAGCTTTTTCCTCTAGATATAAGCTCTTGGCAAATCAAAGGTGTCTACTGATGCCCGTCATCCTGAGTACACTTCTTCACCCTTGGACTCGCATGTACTTTACAATACATGGCAAAATCCGATTTGCTCTTCGACGGCATGGCGCACCCCTGGTGATCGCCATGCTCTACATGTTGCCGATAATTGTAATGAACCTGTTCGAGTTCCAAGGCAGGCAGGCAGTTGAGAAGTAAGATTTGACGGGCCGAGGATCGGCTTACCTACCCACGGCGTATACTGCGAATATCAGCTCAGAAAGCAACAGTTTGACAAGACATACCTCCGTACTGTTATCTACCTACATGAATTATACGTACATAAGTACCTGCCTAAGGTGTAAGCAGGCGCACAGGCCAGCGAAACCAAGGCTGTCCCGAGTCAAGCCAAGGTATGTAGGTACGGATACTACATACGATTCTTAGCCGTAAAATCCTCCAGACAACACGTAAATAACACCAACAATGCTAAATAACATAGGGATGGCCTATGCTGCTTGATTTCCACATCGATGATCACTGTACTGTACTGTACTGTGTCAATACTGTCAGCCCTGATGCGAAGTCCTAGCCAACTTCAGTATGCACGCGATGACATTACGCAGTGACCCATGTAGACTGATCGAGATCATAAAAAATGTGCCTGTCGATCCTTATCAGTCCAGCCGTTGAAATCTTCTAGGCATTATGATGCGATGCCATCAATCACCTGTGTCGTCCATGAGATAGTAGCCAATATAGGCATCTAACCTTCAAAACGCAATACTTGTGTCCCTGTGTGTCAGATGAACGGTTAGATAGGCATTAGGAAGTAAGTGCACGGTAATAGATAGGGCAGAGAAAGTAGCAAAATGGCATGCCTCTTTTCCTTCCCACTTCTTTCACAGAGACGTAATCACCTACATGCCTTGTGCTTTGAGCAGGTATGTGCTTCCGAGTCTCCAAGCTCCAATAGCTCTGAATGCCAGAGACTAGGGTTTGTGGACTCCCTATCCCGTCCGTTGGGACTGAACCATGTCAGAAAGCCATGTGGTGGCCGAAGCTTCCGTTGCCTATCACCTTCCCGGTTCTGCCTAGGGCTATGGCAGAGTTGTTTTCGGGAACGAACTAATGCATGGCATACAGGCTTGAGAAGCAGAGAAGCATGTGGCGGCAGGCGATTCGCGTTTTGCGATCGCTAGCTGATTAGTCGAGAATTCGGACGTTCTTACCTCTACCGGTGCCTCCCCACCACCTATCTAGAGTACATATGTGGCCCTACCTACATAGTACAAAGTGAGCTAGGTAGGTATGCATGTACCTACAGCATAATCTGTACTGCCTCGGTGTTTATAACCCTTCATTTTTGACTCTATTTTAGCTTTAAAGTCGTTTGTAGTTTCCCCAAAGACAAATCCCTCACCTTGCGCGAAATGCCTCCCAATTGCCACTAAGTAAGACAGAGCGTGTTTATCAAGCGAGATACTCAGTACAAGCTCTCGAGAACTGGGTAAGCTCACCACCATGCATGATGCCTTGCGTCAGTAAACTAGATATCTTCGTAGCCAGGGCATTGCCTGATCTCCCCTCACACCGGTTGCGCCGTTGATGTCATCGCTAATTAAGTGTCGCCCAGGATTGCCGGTATTCTATTACCTGTATTGAACTTAGCGGGATCTGCCCAAAGTAAATAACTCCGAGCTGACAATTGATGATAATAACTCTAAAGTAGAGCCAATTCACATAACTAGGTATAGTATCTACTAGGTTAGGTCCGGACTGTATTTTACAACTCACCCTCAGCTCCGGCGGTTTCTGCTGACCTGGGGAATAAATGATGTGACGGTCATGGTCATCATAGATAGGCGGGAACCGACAAGATCTTAGACACCATAAGCTCCGTTATGCTTACCTCGTCCTGCAAGGTACAACCACTCAAGCATCTGTATGATCTAGGTATCATCTGATACCATGCGCCATGTTGGAGAACTACTAGATATTTATCAGGTTATGCAGATAGTGGGTGTATACAGGGTAATCCCAGCCGCTTCCCTGCCGGAAATTCGTGTTGATAACCTGGCAATTGCAACCTATTATCGTAGGGTAGCAAATGCGGGTGGTTTTCAGAGTGCAGTCGCGTGTGTGGGTGTGCCGTGTGCGCCTACCTACTAAGGTAATATAGCCTGAGGCTTTCCTACTCGCTACTGCGAAGAATTGTGTCTTTGAACAATTGATCGAGTCCCGAGGTGGGTAAGTACCACAAAAGCACCAGTACGGTCGTCTTTTCGCGGGCAATGAAGCCCTCAAATGCATCCACGTCTTGCCAAATACTCCAAACCCAATTGTATTTTCTACCTATAGCGAGGAGTAGAGTGTAAATCACCTTGCGTGCATTTCCATCCCTCATCACGTACATGAGCGTCCTCCAATGTCAGCTTCTGATGTCAGCTCTTGAATTCCTAAAGGACAACGAACCCCCATGAATTGCACATTATGTAATGCGAGGGGGATTGGGGGGTTTCCAGCCAAAGGGATCAGATCCATTCTGTCGCATTCCATCCCACGCTATCCCGTTCCCATCCCACCTCATTAAGTAGCAATTCGCTGTCGAGAGGTATTTTTTCCCGGGAAATTCTATCCACGGCGTGATTCCACGCACGGATCTCGACTGGTAAGGCTGAGCAACCAATCGTTGCGACCCTCCGATGTTGGAACGGCGAATGCTACCCCGCTCCCATACGATACGTGGCGCCATGGTGTACTAGCCCCAGATCAATATGCAGGTACGGCTGACTTTGACAGAAATCCCGGCTCGGATTAGGCTCGGATGCCCATGGGCAATAAGCATAGTAGGCATATGCAGAGCTAAGGTAACAGTCACCGTTTTTCAAAAATTGTTAAGCATCATATCGACAAGACGCGCTCGTCAACTCAATCGCGTCCTTGGCAAATAGCCGAAAAACTCGGCAAGAACCTGCCTCTTCTTGACCTACACCGGCCATGAGCTCATAAGCTCGTAAGTCGGCCCTCAATCTGGCCCGGACTGGGCCGACCACGCAGGACACATGTTCTGTCGAAGGGTCTGGATTTCTGCACTGCAAGCGATAGGCAGGTGCGGGGGGGCGGGGGCAAAATGAGAGAAAAAACTTAAAGAAATCTTAATGACTACTATTCCGGGCTTCCGTGTTTTCCTCGCTCTGCTTGCACCCCTACCTTTGTTAACAAGGATGAAAGAGACGGCGGACGAGCTGATGTAGGTATAGTAGGGTTGGTGTTTCGACTCGAAGTCGAATTGCGGCCGAGTTAATCTATCTTATTTTCTCGGCACCGGATCGTCGGCATCTAAGGTCAGGAGCTTTGGGTGCTACTGTACTTAGATACAGCAGATCCGCACCGGTGTATTCTTCGGCTTCTCGCCACGAACTTGTCGCTACCGTTGTCTGAACCGAGGTGGCGCGCATTTTTTGCGCCATGTATGACAAACGATCTGGGCGCGCCTATTGCCAATTAGCCACTATCTTGTTGTCTATGCGCCGCGATAGAGAGGAAGGATGAAAACAAACACAAGGGACGGAATCGTGATACCAACCTACATATGTAGAGAGGCCAAGAATCAGAGGCATAGATAGCTAAAAGCCCCGAGAACCTCATGCGTAAGCTACATTACATATGCATATTAATGACCCTTGCCAACTCATCGCAGCCGGGAACGCTCTCAAAATACACATTCGGGTCTCAACGCCCAGCCTTGGCCCGGCTACTCCTCCGCGTCTATGTGCTTTCACCGAACTCTGTGATGGTGCCAAGGGTGTGAGAGTTGTGGTTGAGGGCTGCCACACTTCTGGTGGCGAAGGAGTCGCTAGACTGTGAGATAAGAACTTCATAGCTTTTCCCATGTTAGTCTTCCCAACCAACGAGACCCGGGAAACTTTAGCCGCGGGGCGTGTATAAGGTCAGAAGGGAGAAGAACATCGGACTATAGTTGGCTAGACATCTGTGTAGGAGGGAGGTGATCAAATCAATACCAATAGAGAGCATCAGCTGAAAATAGGGGTCCTCCCTTATTAATTTAAGATGGGTATCACAACGCTAGAACACCTGCAAACTGATTAAGCATCTTAAGCCGTTTGGCAACTCAAGACGAGCAAATTAGGATACATGGAAAATGTGGTGCTAGTGCTATCAGAAAGGCATGATCTATCACGGTATAGCTCGAGCGCAAACGCTATCTATGGACCAAAGACTACGGTAGATAACAGGAATACCTATGCGGTCGACGTTACGGGCCGATAGATAGATAGAAGAGGGGCCACAATCAAGACTTGCAGGTTATGTGATGATGACCAACAGACAATATAACATCTGATGTATTATTGTATAGCCGGATTTGGTCCTGTCATTGATTTATTTCTTGGATGTCTCTATTCTGAGACTATTTACAGAAGGGAGCTGAATAGAAAGTCGCGTAGGCGGCGATGTGGGCGGGCCATATTCCTCGACTAGGGGCCCTGGATGAAGAAACACTTGGAAGCGTCGGGATATCATTAATCCTTATCATTATTCAGTAGGTATCTATGTATCTAGGTAGGCAGGTAGGTAGTAGTTAGGTGTAGATAGTAGTTATGGAGAGATACCAAAGTATTAAAACCAGTTTACAAGATATACCGGAAGCCTACACCAACCTCACTGGGATCACTACTGCCAGAATTATTAGCATTATTCTCGAACTGCTCGCGCTCCGCCAATTTCTTGTTCTCTCTCTTCAGCACCAGCCTCACGACCAGAGCCAGGACGGCGACCAGCAGCGCAACGGCCGCCGTGGCCGCGCCGCCGGGGAGATACCTCGGCCCGTCGGACGCCGGATACATGTAGCTGCCGTAGATGTTGGCCGAGTTGCCGATTAGGTTGGCGAAGGAGATGCACGCGCTGCGCTTGACTAGCGGACGCGGAAAGCTGTTGGCGACCCACGCCAGGATGATCTGGTAGGATGTCACGGCGCCGATGGGGAGGAGGAACATCTGTAATTGTGGAATAAGGGGGTCAGTCATCGCTTCATTATTCACAACAATGGATACCGGAAATATAAATAAATGTGAGTAGACCCGTCAACTTGTGTAGGTAGTTGGCTGTCGCCTCGTGCGCAACATGAGTAACGTGACGACTCTGGTATCTATCTTCATTGGGAGGATAGGGAGGGAATAAATAGATAGATGAATTTAATTGACTTACGGCAAAGAAGCGCGCTGGCGTGTTAAGGGTTGCGACAACAATGATGTTTCCGACGACGGAGATCATCATCAGGCAGATGATATGTATGCTCCGGTCGGCGAAGCGGCCGGATGTGTACGTGACGACGAGGGAGACTAGGAACGTAGCTATCCACACGGGCACTGTGAGGAGCAGGGTCTCGACTTTCCCGAAGCCGAGGGTGTTCACGATGGTAGGGAAGAAGTACTGGAACGTCTGGGATAGTATCGAGGCATGCTGGAGTAGCGTAAACAGGTATAATTTCGGGTCTTGGAACGCCATCTTGACGCCCTCCTTGATGGAGCTGGCCCCGGCTTTGTCCTCCTCGCCGGTGTCGTCTAACAGACGCCATTGGGCGTATGCTTGCTCGTCGGGGGTGAGCCATTTGGTGGTTGCGGGGTAGTTGGGTAAGATCATCGCTGCGCAGATTGAGACGCCAATGGTAATGGTTCCTTCGATGATGAAGAGCCATCGCCTGAAATTCAAAATTTAGTTATATAATCTAACGGCCAATTAGCGCACATCGATTTCTTCATGGGACTCACCATCCTGCTATCCCGTGAGCACCGCTCAGGTTTGATAGGACTCCTGCGCCGATAAGGCCGCCGAAAGCATTTGCGAGCGAGCTACCGGAGTAGAACCAGGCAATTCTATGCGCCATTTCGCCACGGGTATACCAACTAGACATCAAGAAGATCTGGAAAGGTGTTTCATTAGCAATATGTTTGTCGGAAACCATGGCTGAACAGGGGCGGGCTTACGGCTCCTGGGAAGAAGGGCGCTTCAGCAAAGCCCAAGAAGAATCGAGCGGCTATAAGATCGCCGAATGAGTGACAGGCTGCTTGGGCAGTGGAAATGACACCCCAAATAGCCATGGCGATACCCAGGTAGAGTGCCGGCCGCACTCTGGTGAGCAACAAGTTCGAAGGGAGCTGCATTAGGAGATATCCCACGAACAAGATGCTCGTCGCCAGGTTGAAGTCGGTTCCCGTCATATGCAGGTCCTCTTCGAGAGTACCCAGACGGGCTTGAGACAAGTTGCTGTTTTGGCAATCGATGTGTCAGAACGATCTTGTCGGCTAGACAGACATAGGAGTCGGGTGGCCTTACTTTCGATCCAGGAAGTTGAGCAAATACATCAACACGAGGAGCGGGAGAAGATGGAGGTCAACCTTCCTCAAGAGCTTCTTGTTCATGGCCCGATGCCATTCCGGGTCCGCCTCTACGAACTGTCGGAACTTGGCGATCTGCTCCTCGTCGATGCCTCGCTTCTTAGAGGCTTCCTCGATAACATATTTCTTATGCTCAATCTCCTCTTTCTCATTCTTGAAACTGCCGGCCTCTAAGGGCTCGTCGATACGCGTGTCGCTACCCATGATACCGTCTGAAGAGGAGGTAACAAGGATTTGATTGAAGCTGACGATCTTTCAAGAAAACAGAAACAGACGTCGTCTTGCCATTCAAGTTATGAGTAGATAGATCCAATACCTGAGGAAATGTCGGGGGTAAGACCCACCAGATTATGCTCAACGCTCATCTTGCCCATCTTCGGTACCATGTTCGGCTCACTATTTCTCTCAGTGCAGTGTGAGATTGTAAATATATGAGTGGCCAGCGGAACTTCTCCGCAGAAGGTGTGCCAATGCGGGGGATGAGGGACCCCAGTGAGGAGATTCGAAGTCTCCAAACGTGGAGACGCCGTTTGATTCTCTGGGGTTTAGACTTTTCTTTAATCGTCCGGGGTAATGATTCCCGAATGCTAAGAACACTAGAATACATCAACACGGCAAGTTTTACTAGTTAAAGACTCTTAGTTCCTCCCGCATCATCAACCAACGTTTCAACTAATCGCTGGATGAACAAAATGAGTTTGTTGAGTTTGTCGCCTGTGCGGGGAATGACTTGACTATTGATTGACTATTGGAGAACGAAGCGAGGAGGAAAATGGGAGAGTGATGAGTAAAACGTGTTTGGCCTGGATCATGGTTCTTTCAAATTTCTAGGCGAGCAGAGCGTAGAGAAATCGTCGTGCTTCTCTCTCAAGGTAGGTAGGTATATGCAACGACGTCATCACACCGGCGGGCTAGACCTAACGTACGTATCTACTTTGGTTGAGCGTGGACTCGACTGATTTACTCCAGCATCAGCGTGGTATCAAGGAGCATTAAACTCCAAGTTTATTTCCGACAATGGAGGGGTTTTTTCTTCTTCTTGTCCTTTCCTCTCAAATACTATCATGTGCGTGGGTTAGGTGAGTATTTTCGGAGTACGGTGTGTGACCTATTGATGGCCGCTGTGCGTTATTAGTAAACACCATGTACTAGATAACGCTCCTCGCCATGTATGTGTAGCTGGGTAGTAACTGCGAGGATTCTGCATAAAGTGCCGGGTAGCATTCATCGGCTCTTGACTGCAAGATCTGATGAAAAAGACGTCACACTTTGGGCTTACTTACACGTGCAACAAATGATGAGGCTCATGAACCCCGGAAGTTTAGCCACAGCTCTGTGTCTTCACTGGATGATGTTGTGGGGAATGAAAAATTATTTTTTCTATGCTCCTCCTCTTTCTCCACAGAGTGAGCCTGAAGAAAGTGATGTTGCTTTTCATGAGCCTTCAAAAAGAAGCGCTGCAGCATGCCGGGAAGAATCGTCTCAAGCCGCATTGTGAACACTTACTGTCATTAACTGCTACAGTCCACAGCATTATCTAGACCTTGATTTCCGTTAATGGCGCAATGAATGAGAAGGAAATTATTGTCAGTATTGGAATCGACGCTCATGACTACGCGCCTTCTTACATTGGTGCTTAGATACACTCGCCCATGACAGCGGTGGAGCAGGACTTCATGTCTGTCGGCTTTCGTGAGGGGCATCCGAGACAGAAAGGCGCAAAATTCTGATGCTCTATAGTCTGATGAATTATCATCGGCATTGGAGTGTGTTATAGTCGGCTCGTGCTTAAGTGTCGAAATGAAAAGCTGAATATCGCGCAAGCTCCCCTCCCCGGCACTTCATGGGTGCAAAGCTTGATAGCTCCCTCTATCAAGACCGCAGAGGCTTAGTAAAGTAATATCATTATGTTATATCTGGTACATGATCCATGCTAATTGGACCAAGTACGTTTAGATTAGGTAGCTGACACTTGGGTCATGTTGTGTGTTCCGAGCGCTTGTGTGGGGTTTATATTGCGGCTATATTGTCGTGCCTGGGCCTCTAAGTAGGCGCTAGACTTGCCCAACAGCAGGAGAAAGCGTTACGAGAGAAATTTCCCAAGAGCTCGTGCCTGTCGTCAAGTCTAGCTTCTTCATTCCAGTCCACGCGCAGCTTCCGAGTTTTAAGGGTAGGTAGTGACGACCGACGGGAAAAGGAGTGATAAGCCGGCCTCCGCAGATCCTCGCCGCCCTTTTCTACAATGTCCAATCTGACTCCACGATTTAGTATGAAATGTCGGCCACTGCTTATTTATCCGCTTCATCACGCGTGAAGATCTTTGGCGGATAAAATCCACGCCACGCGCCGATATTTTGCCCACGTCCCGAGATGACGGTAGCCCGAAAGAGATCGCCAGGCATAATAGCCCGCAAATACGTGCTCATTAACTTTTTGTATTGGCCCACGGCTCTTATGCAAGCAGTCAGCTGTTAGCGTAGAGTGCACGATGAAGAGGACAGAAGGAGTCTCAGCTCTTCCCCGCTCGAACAATGGTCTTGTTGTCTGTCCGCGCAGCTGACTTTGTTCTGGCTGCGAAGCAGACGTTGATCGCGGTAGTAAGAACCTCACCAGCGCCAGCATCATTTTACCATCATGTCAAGGGCGCTTTTGCACCATACTATAATCGGGGTCCTGGTATCTTGGTGCTTTGCAGGCTTCACACCTACCGGACCTAGACCACCTATAATTGGAACACTCGATAGGATTGATGAGAGGCAAAACCAATATGGCTTACGACACATACAAGCGCCGTTACAGACCCAGAAAGTTGACGTAACAAACACCTCAACTACCCGGCCGCCGGACAATTCATACCGGGTCGCTTCGGGGTGGCAGAGAGAAGGACTTGCTAGTTTTGACGCTGGGACCGTGTATATGGTAGACCGTCTGTCTATACCACATTTCTAACTAAGAACATAGCTGATATGTTCTAAACTAGTCGAAATCGGAACGCCAAAGCAAGAAATATCTCTGATCTTGGATACGGGCTCGTATACGACACTTGTTGACCCGGACTGTGTGCGGGCAGCAGACACCAGCGCATGTCACAAGTACGGTTACTACAACACGACCAAGTCGTCGACGTCGGAGGCACTGGATGCATACTTTGCGGCGGATTTCGGCACTGGGTACATGGAGGGCTCATGGTATAATGACACAATGTACATTGGTCAGGACAGTAGGACACCTTATCTCCCAACTCCAGGCTTCCACTCCGTTCTGACATTTGCTTCTGCGTAGAGTTTCCACTAACGAATTCGAGAATCGGGGTTAATCTTTGGAGTACGTATTTATGGGCGGGCATTTTGGGCGTTTCATACGGTATCAAATGGAATACACCATATCCGACGCTGCTTGACCGCCTAGTTCAACTCGGGTATATCGAGGTACCCATCTTCAGCTTAGCCGTGGGGACTCAGAATGACGGAGTCTCCGGCCGATCTGGTAGGCAAAAAGCCAATATTATGAGGCTATCCGAGCTTCAGCGTCCCAGAGTATTCTAACCCAGCCATATGCGTTCTAGGAGATATCATCTTCGGGGGTGTTGACCGCTGGCAATTCCGGGGTTACCTCGAGCCTGTTGAAATTTGGCCAAACCCAGCTGATCAAATAAAGCGCTCTGAGCAGGTAGGGTGAGTGATACCGGGCATGGGGCCTACCGAATACCTACCCCTGCCGAGATGATAATTAACTAAGAGTCTCTTCTGAAAGCTACTGGATAAACATGACCTCTTTCGGATATACCGAGCCTGGAGAGTATGAAGTTACATTGACCGACGACGAGTTCGCACGTCCCATGTTGATAGATAGTGGTTCGACGTTCACCTACCTCGATGCGGACATTGTAGGAGTGCTAGCAAAGGCCTTCAACGCCTGGATCGACGACAGAGGAGTCTACTTTGTGGATTGCGATCTCCGCTACGAAGATGGCTACGTGAATTTCGGCTTCAACAGGCGAAACATGGTGATAGATGTCAGCTATTCTGATTTCATTGTCGAATTTGACACCCATTGTGCGTTGGGTGTCCAACCGGCAGACGACGGCGTCTCGACGTGGGTTCTTGGTAACAGCTTTATCCGAGCAGCATACAGTAAGTTGAGAGAAGCACAAGGGTCCTGGGAACGTTCAGATGCTGAAACTATTTATATTAGTCGTCTTTGACCAGATGAACGATGCGATCTGGCTTGCCCAATACCGGCCGTGCGAGAGCGATGGCATCAGTGACCTGACGTCGAACGCCGGGAAAGAGCTATGGCTAGATTTCACAGGACTATGTTGGTAGGGCCAGACACTTTGGCTCTGTAAGAGGAACGAAGCGGGTATTATTATTATCCTTAGAGTCGCCGAGCCCTTCCCTGATTTCTGATTTAATCTTTACCACGAATGTCCTCACTCAGGGGGCCTTGCCGAGTCCAAATATTCATCCCAATCTTCGACCCACTTGTAACCGGCAGGCCGGCGTGCAAAGTCCTTTGGTCTCCCGCCCCGTCATCAAGCAGGTTCGACCAGAAGACGGCGTTTCCGACTAACGGACGGAACGTGACCCCATTCTCCCACGGCTCATCGCAGTCGATGAACGCGCACCACCTCTCGTCATGGGGCGGCGACACCATTGGAAAATTCGTTCCTCCGCCCGTTATATTCTCCGCTAAGACGTATGCGAAGAAAGAACTCTGCCTATTGCCGCCCATGACGGATGACGCGCGTGCCTCATTTGTGAACCAATCTGTGTGGAAATGATATTGCTCCCCTCTGCCGTACTTGACGAGCTGTAGGGGCTCAAGATACGTCCGAGCTGTATCGAAGCCTTGGAATAATAGAGCCCGCTCCTCGATACAGCGGACGATATCGTCGCGCGCAACGTTTGTTGACTGTGATGTGCGTGTTTGCCTTTGCCCCTCTACGCCGGCGTGGTCAGCTACGGCAGAACGGGAGAATGTATCTTTACTGCGAACGGGTATCGTTAGTCATTATCATCTACTACCAAATATGCTGATGAGAGTCCCTACGTTACGGCCTGGAGATGCGCTGCCTCTCCTGACGTCAGGAAACCGTCCAAGTAAATGACAAGTGGTGATTTGGATATAATGTAACTTTTATAGGCGGAATGTTCACACGATGTGCCTGATGCTAGCGGTGCCTGAACTGCTTGATCATGATGACTATGCGCATTGATGATAGTAGCGGCCAGTGCGCCAACCCATATTGACTTGAAGATGCTCATTTTTGCAGTTTAACAACAGCTTTAACCATCAAGATGCACTTTGCACTTTCGGTCGGTAAATGCCAGAAAGATTTCTTCATATTGATGTCGCAGCGCCAACTCGCGACTACAACCCATTTTATTAATTTCTTGGACCATCCATGTCAAGTGCCTTTTTAGGAGGAATGAGCTGCGCAACTGAAACACCAAATGTGTTTCCTACTATTTATTGAAACATCGTCAACCTGCTCAGGAAGCGTTCTTAGTGGAGGTGACAGGGATTGTCAAGCCGCCCTACGTCTGATGTCACAGCGCCTTGGACCCCTTGCAGGAGCGACCCCTAAAATGCGTTTACAGGGTAGTGTGAGCAACGTTGTCAGCTCATCACAAAGCTCATGTCGCTCTCACAGAATATCTCAAAAACAAAAACTTAGAAAAAATTATATTGTGTGATAAAATCCAGGAGAAGATCGGAATAAGCAAAGATGAAGTCTAAATATATTTTTTCGATATGCTCTTTTGTGTGCAGTTCCTGGGCATGGAAACATAGCAGTGAGCAGGATTTCCGCCAGGCTATTTCAGGGCACAATCAAGCGCTGGTCGCATGTAAGTTAACGATCAGCTGCTCTAAATATATATGGTGACAACGACTCTTGAAGATCAAAGGCTTACTTACTATTGAATGAGGGGGGAAACAGTTATAGACGTATGCGCTTCAGTCATTTCTACTAATTTCTCTTTCCGGCTGAATCTTTCACTAACATTTTTGCAATGCTCGCCGTGTAGCCATCATCGTAAGTCCAAATAGCTTTCACAGCATATGGGGGCCTAGGCTAATACCACAGATGTCGACAGAACCGCGAGCCAGGCACTCGAAGCAGAATGGACATCTCTCAGCGCCTCGCAATATAAATCCGCATCGGCACTACTGAGCATCGACTGCTCCTCTGAGTCTGCGTCCGCATTGTGCAATGAGTTTGGGGTGATATCCTACCCGGCACTGCGCTATTTCGACGGACACGGATATATGAGGTCCTACCGAGGGCCGCGGAGAGCCTCAGCGTGCGTACTATCCTAAATAACACTGCATCCCCTTTTCATTCATCAAGACGTTTTAAGAAAGAAATAAGGAGAAAAAGTCTCGCGCTCATATTCATCTGCAGCATCACATCCTTTCTAAAACGAGCTTCTCGTCCAGTCGTTACAGATTTAGTAGACGACGAGGGCAAAGCAACGGCCTTCCAATCCGTCGACGAGGCGGTGTTGATTGCGCACGTAAATCCACGGGACGAGCATGTCGCGGCCGCGTTCAAGACGCTCGCGTCTAGGTTCCGGGACCGCGCAACATTTGGTTTGGTGCCAGCAGCAACGTCGACGGTGGCGTGCTACAACAATAGGGATGAGCAGAAGTTTACCGTGTCTGACTTCTCGGCCGTCAATGCGCTGGATAGGTTATTCGAGAGCTGCACCGCGCCGCTTATCGGCGAGTTTACGAGGGCGAGCGAGATGAGGTATTTGCAGGTGAGTTTTGACACCCGTGACTCCTTTTTCTCCTTTTCTCCTTTCCCCTTTTACCTTTTTCCCTACCTAGTCTTCGGAATTTGCAAAAAATTCGTCCGCAGTGTTCAAAAAGTAGAACACGCCACAACTAATTACTAATGCTTCTATCTCCTCAGTCTGGAAAATCCCTAGTATTCTTCTTCGCGACGACTTCAGACGAAAGAGAGGCCTTCGTCGACAAGATGAGGCCCGTGGCGAAGATATACAAGGAATACCTCAGTTTCGTCACCGTAGACGCGAACGAGTATGCGGACCTGGCGGTGCCGCTGGGTCTGATCCCCGGCGAGTTTCCGGCGCTGTCCGTGCAGAATCCCATGTACGGCCAGGCCTTCCCTTTCGACTCTTCGGACAAGCAAATCACGCCGGAGACGGTGGGCGCGTTCGTCATGGATATTGTGCAAGGAAAGGTGAAGCCGTGGGACGGACGGACCAGACAGCAGAGGGCGCAGGCTCATGATGAGCTTTAGGGGTGTGAAAGCATAGGTGGTTTGCGGTGCTGGGTGTGGTAGATTCTCTCTTGATATATCCTGATTGATTATCTTAGATGTGCTTGTCCTTCTTGTATCTACAACCGAAGACCGATTCTGTTTAATATCATCATATTCTGATATGCCCCTATGTAACCCGGGTTCTGCAGTGGTTCTTGTATTCCCAGTGTAAGCGTGTCCTATTTACCGTTTCTTGGCCACCAATCTTGTCTTTTTCTCTAGGGCAAGCTCATAAATAGGTCTAAGAGCTTCGGAAACTCAGGCGTACTGTCAAAACGTCGTTAGCACTGGGTTCCCCTACTATAGGTAGTACTTCACTCCAGTCTGTCCGCAAGAAAGAAGATCTGGAAATACTTACCCCATTCCAGTCACTGGATCCCAACCCTCCGTAGCCGGGAATCCCGAAGTCCTACATCCGCGGTTGTCGCCTACCGTGATATCATGGAAAACCTCGGGACTGTAATGTGTTAAGTGCTCTGTTAGCAACCAGTGTAAAACATCTCATAATGTGATAGGGGGGCTAGGTTATCAACTTACTGGGCATACAACACAGGGTGTATGAACCCAACCGTCTTCTTGCCAGCAGCAAGCCTCTTCTCGTTAATCAGGGTAATGATAGAGCCCCAAAGCGGACACGACGCCGACGTGCCGCCGATCCGGAGCAGCTGGCCGCCGCTCGCGATGACGAAGTTGTCCCCGTTGGCTGAGACGTCTGGGTAAGCGCGTCCGAGCTTGTTAAAGCGGCCTATGCCCGACTTAGCTGTAGAATAGTTCGTTCCACCCCCTTCGTACGACGCGAATGTGATGTTGGCCGTCGACAGATAGCGCTGCACGTTGTCTTTCTGCCATTCGGGCATGTCGTAGATATTCGAGAACCCGCCTCCGGAGCGGAAGCGGGACGTCGCTACCTCGGGATCCGTGCCTGCAGTCTTGTTCCTGGGTAAGTATGTGGAGCCCACGGAGAGGATGTACGGACACGTGGCCAGGAACTGCGGGTTGAAGACGTCGCGGTTGGGGCCCATGCAGCCCGAGGGGTTGTTGTAGGTGGAGAATCCGGCGACGCCGTCGTCGCCGGACGCGATCATGATGGTCGAGCCTTGCAGGCTGAGCTTCATGATCTCGGAACACTGGCGCTGCTGGTACGAGGCCGGAAGCTCGGACTCGGCCCCGCTGTACGAGATGCTGATCACGTTGGTGGGCTTGTAGATGCCGCAGTTGAGCTCGCCCTTGTAACCCCCCTCGTGCTGGTTTGGATACTCTGGGTCGCGACACTCGGGGCGCTTGCAGTTGCCCGCCTCCCCGAATGCTTCGTAGGTGCAGTAGCTGCCGTCGATGGCGTTCCAGAGGTCTAGATGCCAGTTCTTAGCTAATAATAACTCACGAGGAAAAAAAAAAAAATTTAAAAATAGCCACTCAATTGACGTACTGTTAAAGAAACCTGCGTACTCAGCACTTCGCAACTGCGACTGCTGGTACCATTCATCGTCTACTTGGAACAGAGCCGGTGACTGTGGCCAGATCAGACCATATGCCATTTGGAAGTCGAGGTTAGCCTCTGCGCCAGCATCGGATACATCCTTAGTAGGACCCTCGCCTCCGTTGACCGAAAGCAGTTCTGGATACGTTCCGTTGGGAATGTTTCTATTACCTGCCAGTCAGCTGTTTTGCAACTCTCCTAAGTGATCTTTGAACAAATGGGCTCACTCGGTAAAAGCCCAGAAAAAGGAGTTGAGATCCTGTTGCGTGTAATGCTGTCTCAGGCTCTGGAAGATGCCCATCTTATTGTCGGGATGACTCGTCGTGCCCTTTGGAATGTTATAAAGCTCTAGTCATCAATGTCAGACAGACCCCTAAACAGTGTGGACGATGCAGAATAACTAGATAATGTCCCTTACGTCGAAGACAATCCGGCGTCACGTAGGTGTCGCAGCCCTGAGTTAGTGTCAGATTGCCAGTATTGATATCCTCTGGCCTGACCGGGTCTGCAAAATGCAACGGCCCGTTGTTGACCTTGGGTCCCGTAGGTCGTCTCATCAACGAGAGTTGTTTCCGGCTCCGTTTGCTCATCATCCCCGCCAAGTCTTTCGGATCGACTGGTTCTGACAGGCGAGGGCCTTTCATACCATCGCCGTTAACGTCCTCTATGAACATGCGCCTCCGTCGTGTGCCGCCATCCCCCATGAGTTTCACGCCAGGCGTGATGTAGTCGATGTGTGGCTTTACACCCTTAGGCACGTGATATCTGGAATATATCTAGTGAGTGATATGCATATTCAAGGGAAGTCTTTTTGACTAACTCGTCGCATCCGATGTCTTTAGCTCCTGTGTGCTTGTGCTCCCACACATGGTAACTTGTCATCAGGAGGTCTTCTACATGATCGACCGGGGCGTCGAATTGAATCCACTGTATTAACGATGCATTAGAGACGAGAATTCATTTCAGATGAAGCCTAGCTGATGGCGCAAGCTAATATTTTTTCTTAGATGTGGCTACAACTCCCGCTTTGGCTGAATATTACTGCTTTTCAAAATTTGTCATCAAAACACCGGTTACTTACCTGTTTATTTGTTGACTGTGAAATAGTATGTGGCTCAATACCCGCTTCTACTAGCCAGTTCTTGACTGCTAGGACACTCGAATCCGATGGCGCGAAGAGGTCCACAACTTGCTCTGCCGACAAATGTTTCCCGTAATTCGGTGACGATGGGTTCGATCTTGGTTGGTCTCAGGTATAAGCTATACTCTCTATATCCCATACTGGATTCTCCTCCCTTTTTCTTTTTCTTTTCCAATCTGGGAAACTTACATATCTATCAACATCTCGTGCCCTGACATGAGATTCTGTTGCTTCAGACCGATCCGCATGGGGAGCACGGCCTCGCGCTTCGCCCTCTCCACCTTTGCCCAAGCCATCCCCTGGACCGTTGTTCTTTTCTCATGCTGGACGTGAGTAAGAGGAACCGTGCGTTTCGATGGTTGTTCGGGGGAAGCGTCACTCCGCAATAGTCCGCGACCACCAGGAAGAGGGTTTGCCGCTGCTTCTAGTGCAGTCAAGCTTAACACAACAAAGAGGGATCGGATAATATTAAGCTTCATTTTGCGAACTACTGATACCCAACTCCTCATTCGATAAACAGAGGAGCGAAGAGAAACACTGCTATTTCCAAGCCATCGTGCCAGGGACGTTCAATAAGATATATATCCCAATTGTTGGCTCCTCCCATACAGTTCAACCAGCAAAACACTGCCATCGAATCTCCCGGATATGGCGTGCTGGTGAGGGCAAACCGCTCAGGCTATTGTCCAAATCCAAAAAAACTAACGCTGGGCGCATGAAACGTATCCAGACAACATTATCATTTAAAGTACTATGCAGTATAATATAGATGGAGATCGGCAACATATAGAGGGCTGCCAGAGATTGATTGGCCGTAGCCGAGCCTGCTGATGGTTGCCAATATAGCCGGGGGTCACGGAGCGGCACGTATAGAGAGCTACACGACTATGCAACAAGCCTACTATGTATCTAGTATATCACGCTTGGCACGAGGAGCAGCAATAAGATGCAGGATATGGGTGCATAGCACCGTCAGTAGTTATTTAAAAAGCATAATTGTCTGTGTATATCTATGCGGGAAGAGAGATTGAGAATGACGTCCCTTTTTGACGTTCGTTTCATAGTCCGCGGGTTCGGAAAAGCCCTTGAGCTACATATCCCTCCGCCTAACCTTCGGCATCAGATATCTGGTTCATACCTGCTTTAACCTCTCGGGCCCTTTAATCCACTCCAAGATAGGCGAGAACTAACTTCTCCACGGTGCATTAAATACCGGGTGATAGTGTCTTATTCCTCACTATATGGAGCGAGTACTGATCTTCACTAAGAAGCAAGGGAACTCCATCCAGGCCCGTGTTACGTCCATCTCTCCTTAGTAATGTGCGTTGGTGGGCATTTTATACGCATCTTATGCGTAGATACCCCTCTAGTCTACACTCCGAGGGCTGAGAAACACCGAGTGTAACTGTATACAATACTGCGATCGTGCAATATAGCTCATCTCCCTTTTGCCTCTTCTTTTTTTGGTATAAATGTATCATTATTCATATTATGTTCCGGGGTATCTTGATCCTTAACCCATGAGCTCGCAACCTTCCCTCACAACCCCGACGACTGCGCCTGTCTGGATCGTCTCGTTTGCACCACCCGAAACTCTATATTCGATCTCCGCTAGACCATCAAGCCAGCGCACCATAACCTCAGGCTTGACCTCTATCGTAACTAGCTGCTCCGATACTGCCGTGATGATATCAGCCAAGGCCAGGCCGTTGGCAACCTTGAGCGTATTGATAGTCGAGAGACATGTTGTCACATCACTCGTTGTCAGGAGTGTGTTAACTATCTTTGTGATGGCTTCGGGTGGAGGGGCGGCTATACAATTGTAAATGGTTTCTGTTGTGATGGTTTCGCGAACAATGTCCTCCTCGCGAATCTTGGGTGCGTTCTTCGGTTGCATGGGAGTGCCTGTTGCAATTTTAGTATGGTTTAGTTTCGCTAGATGTGATGACGGGCCCTTACTGGATGCATGACAAGCTTGTAGGACGTTTAATGCTCGTCGCATGTCGCCCCTGCTGAGTGTTACAAGGGCATCTGTAGCTTCGGCATCAATCTTGACGCCCTCCTCCATGATAACCTTATCTACCAAGACCCGAATGTCTCCCTCTTTGAGCGGGCTAAACCGAAAGCGCGTGCATCTGGATAACAACGCGGGAGAGAGTTTATGTGTGTAGTTGGCGATGATGGCAAACCGTGTGTTGGCAGTGTACTTCTCCATAATCCTTCGCAGAGCCATCTGCGCGGTGTTGGTCATAGCATCAGCCTCATCCAGTATAATGAGCTTGAAACCGGCAACGCCACCAGAGCGGGATGCACCACCCATGGTAAATATTTGTTTGGTGGAGGCAAACGTCTTAATCTGTTCGCGAACCACATCGATGCCACGATCGTCGGAGGCGTTGAGTTCTAGGACCATTTGTCGCATATTTTCTGGCCCGTATATTCGGCGGGCGAGGGCTAAGATGGTCGAGGTCTTTCCCGTACCGGGAGGACCGTAAAGAAGAAGATGCGGCAATCGATTTGAATCGACGAATTTGTTGATAGTAGCAAGAATATCTTGGTGACCCGATACATCTGAAAGGTTCACTGGTCGGTACTTCTCAACCCTATTGGAACGTTAGAAGTGACTCATTGGCAGAGCGCCAATTAAGTTGCTTTCTGCTTACCATGGAAGGGAATCCTCGGCCTCAACAGGAAGGTTTGCAGCGCTTCGCTTGCCCTTGGCCGTGTTATCTGAGGAAAAAACGATGTCGTTGGATGGCGGACCATCGACGTCCATCTCATCCTCATAATCAGACATATTAACGGTTGGGAAGCAGTCTTAACACGGCAGATTCGTGGAATATGTCCAAAGGGAAGGGGCGGTCAAAGGGCGTTTAGGAGATTCGTAGCTGGTGGTGGTGATGACGATTGTTCTCTCAAGATTGATGCTTCATGGATAAGCTGGACCCTAGCATTTCATCATGGTCCTACTACCCTGGTAGATGTTTCGTTTCTAGACGCGTAAAGTGAGTTGCCCAGCGCGTCGCGGGGGTTGGGCCTCTTTACAATCCTATTGTGGTTAAGGAGCTAACCTACCCTAGGTACATAGTTCACTTGAGTGCTACTTATGTAAGCTTATGCAGATCTAGGTACGTGGGACGAGTCTCTTGGAAGCAACCTACATGCATCTAACAATTTCAATTTACTGGCGAACAGTCTATAAACATTTAAAAGATAAAAAAGACGCCGGCAAAGCTGGCAGATAACTAACTATAAAATATAGGTCCTGCCCAGATTCAACATTTGGAAACGATAATGGCTTTCTATCTGCCTCTACATGTCGAGCTCCTGAGCTAGATCTTCGTGAGGATGATTTGGTCATGGACATGTGACCGCTTTTGATTCAAACTCAGTCAGAGCTGACCGATGAGCAGTCACTGCCGCCCGACTCGGAGTCTGAATCTGATTCACCCACAATATCTTCGGCTAGGTTGCGGACGGACAACCGGCTGACGGGGCGTTCTTCTTCGTCTCTGTGCTCCGTCCAGACCTGGGCGTCGTCGTGCACTTTACCGTCGTCCGACTTCTGGGTGTCGAGTCCCGGAATGTTGTGCTCGAACCGAATGCCCCCGGCCCACCACACGTTCTCGTCCACCTGCACCTTCTCCTTGGGCTCAATGTCGTCCCAACTGAAGCTCGACTGGCATAGTGGACTCTTAGGACTTGTCTCCTCCTCCACGTCTTTATCACCTTCAGCAGCTAGCTCGATAGCCTCATTGAGCGGCAGTTCGTCGTCTGGGCTCCGCGGTGCGTTCACCACAATCGAAGGCGACTTGGGCTCGTTCATCAGATCTTGAAGATAGTCCTTTTTCAAGAGCTCATAGCGGCGATGGCAACATTCTGATGGGGAGTCGCAGTCGATGTAACAGTCGTGTCTCTTTTGGAGGTAAGCTCGGTCGCGCGCTTTTTGCTCGCAGCGTCCCATGGCCTCGTAACCCAGGACCTTTCGACGCCACGACCCCCATTGCTCCCAGCCTATGTAGTCAAACTCGGCAGCGCACATGCCACCAGTCTGGCGCCGCCTCTTCTTGCCCCGACTTGTCTTCTCAGGCTGGGGATTAACCGAGACGCAGTAGGTATGTGAACAATCTAGGCAACGACGTGTGCACCCGAGACGGTACACGTTCAGGCAGCGATGACACTGCCATACCCATGCTCTCGGTGTGCGTGGCGGCGGGGGCATGATTGCCGGTTCCTCTGGACTCGTAGGCAGAATATTTCGAAGGTGAAGCCGTGCTGGGGGAGAAACCGGCGGCGTCGTCGTCACGCTATTGTTTGATTTCTTGGGAGGACTGGTTGGAGGCGGTACTGGGGAAGTCGAAGTCAATGGGGAAGAAGAAGAAGAAGAGTGTCGTGAAGAAGAAAAGAGTGAGAGTTTAGGGATGGCTATACGCGACGGCATTCTCACGTCAAGTGTCTCGATTTGTGACGAAAACTTTGCCGTGACTTAGATCGTGGTGGAGGGGTCACTGGGCAAACAATGACCAATCCTGACAGACAGATTCAGAAGCAATAGGTTTCAAAATTGGCTCAGCAGATCGGTCAGTAGTTGACTTGACCTACAGTGCTGAATTGAGTCACGCTGGCTGTGAGAGGTAAAACAACAAACCTGCGTGTTTGGGACAGAAGGAGGGTATTGTATATGCAAAGTGTCTAAACAGATTCCCGAATGAGAGTATTGAAAGGAGGAACAGATAAGCTTAAGTGCTAATATACAACTGGAAGAGAACGATATGGTCAATGGCCGTACAGAATGAGCCTGCTCTCCGAGGAAGCCATCCTATGATCATCCCCTTCAAATATAATAAGCGAACTTTGTCCCAATGCTCTGACAAAGAGGCAGTCAAGTGAGGTCCATTCTACGGGTCTGAAGAACTCGGGCTCGAAGAGCCTACCCGTCATCGTTGCCTTTGTCGTCGAGATCCATGTGATTGTGAAGAAAGATGCCTTTCTCTCGCCTCGTCAGGTTGAAGAAATCCCTTAAAGATATATTATATGCTGCGTGGAATATATCTCGTTGTGCTTGAGACAAAGAGCACAGGCGAATCACAGTTTCATTGGCTAGGAAGAGGTATCCCGGCCCGTAGGCGGACAATGGGAAATCCTAGCAGATGGTGGTCATGGCAAATTTAAAGAAGACAAAGCTGGCACGTTGAGGTCATATCGGCTCAGTATTAATTAGGCATTCTCTGGCTTTACAAAAAAATCTGATTGCCCGATGGGAAACGGGAAGGAGATGTCACTTGATGTGTGTGCCTGTGACCCTATCCGAAGTACTCTCTCCATCTACTATGAAATATCTGATACGACTCACTTGAACGACTCTAAGGCGGTATACAATGTGCCAGTCGAGCAAGATCATTGCAGCATAAAAACCCTTGCAGACTGACATAGATGTTCTCCTGGGGCACGCAGGAGGATCATGTATGACTTCATTTCCGTGTTATTCACGATCCCGATTGCCATATTAATGAGAAGACCTCACTCACAAGGGAATAACAGCTGGGAATGCTTCGTTTCCGGAAGTGAACGTGTTCTGTTTTACATATTGCCTGTAGACTAATTAAAAGAGGAAATATGAACCCCGTTTCTGTCCTTTGCAACGTCTAGACCTGTGTGCACATCCGAGTCTTCCCAGCGTCCTCAGCGTTCCCAACACCTTGTCAAACGCTGGCAACAAACACACATAAGCTTCTCTCATCCGACTTCATGCCCAATCTCTTTTTCGGGAAAAGGACTGGGGGGTTTGGAAATGCAACGAAAATAAAACAATAACCCACGTGCATCAAAGCACAACCCTCTGACCAGTCTCTTTCAAGTTTTGCTGCTTCGTCCTCGTCACGCCTGTCTGGGAGCCTTGAGAAGTCCACCCTGCCGTAAAACCTATACCCATAAGATGCAAGAAGCGAATCTTTTAATTGGTCGATAAACAAGATTGAAAGGCCAATCTCTCACGACTCGATAGCCTTACTCTTCTTCTTCTGCTCAACTTTCAGGAGTAAGGCGCGGTTGATGTGGGGTAACACACCACCGTAGGCGATAGTGGCACGGATTAGGGTATCGAGCTCCTCATCACCTCGAATAGCGAGCTGCAAGTGGCGGGGAGTGATGCGCTTCACTTTCAGATCCTTGGCAGCATTCTAGAGAGCATGTTAGCTGTGTATTGCACGTCGGCTGTAACTGGTGTCGGACAGGGAGGAATGGCAGAGTCTCGGCCAAGACGCGAGGCAGAGGGAACGTAGGCAAAGACAAAACAGGGAATGGAGGGATGACTCACGCCTGCAAGTTCCAGGACTTCAGCAGTCAGATACTCGAGCACCGCCGTAACGTAAACTGCTGCCTTGGCGCCCACGCGCATTTTGTTTTGAGTGTTCTGCTTTAGAAAGCGCTTGACACGTCCACAAGGGAACTGTTGGACAAGACAACGTTAGCATCCAGGTGCACGGGCTATGCGCCGGGGACGGGGTTCGTGGCGGCAAGTGAATTATGATGTATGTGCATTGAATTTCTTAACGCTATCGACACGCGACACGACATGATGTAAAGAGCATGAAGATACAAGGTTGCCGATGATACGTTCGGTGCTGACGTGGTTAAATGGCGCGCGTCGTGTACGTAAGTCGGCGAGGGGCATTGAGCGATAGGGACAGCGAGTCGCGGAGAGAGTCGATGAGGGAGGTAATGACAGGAACGAGTGCGCACTGTCAAAGCACAGTCGATGGATTGCTCTTACCTGAAGACCGGCACGAGCCGAATGGCTCTGTTGTTTCTTGGGGCCATCAACAGCTGTCTTGCCCCCCGAACTCTTTCCACCTGATGATTTGCCTTTTCCGCCGGCCATTGTTGATATCGGTACGGTAGATGCGTGTATGGGGTATGGCGCGCGCAAAAACGAAAGTTGATGGTGGATGATCGATAGTGTTGTCGCAACAGGAAATAAAATGTAATTTCTTTTAGTTAGATGTTGGTTTGTATTGTTGACGTTTGGGTAATTCCAGCTTCCAAATACTGTAACTGGAAATGTTTGCGCGTCGGGATGCAACGAAAATTGTTTTTGTTATGGTATTTGGATTGGGACGGGAAGCATACCGGTCTCCCCCCAAAGCTGGAAAATGGAGAGGCGGCGCAATTTTTGCATGAGGTAGGTAGGCATGTAGGACGCTGTAAATGAGCGTTGGGGGAGCTGTATATGCTGTAGGCGGGCAGGCAGAGATCTTGCACGCCAGCACCAGGCAGCCCCGGGCTGTTGGCCAGGCTCACCTACCTGCTCATATTAGGCCACTGCACACAACTGGCAGTGGGCCAGCGAAACTGTAGACGCGTAGCGCAAACATCTTTGGAGTGACCATTGACCACTGACAACCCCGCAACAGAACCAATCATCATAGATAAGCCACTATACTATTTTTGGGTTTAGTCGGTAAAACTTCGGATGGTGCAAAAGAGTGTGTTTCGGAGGGGTGACACAGGTATATGGCTTGATGATGTTCTTGAAGACAGCGTCCAAACTAAGTCCAAGCTGTTGTGGCTTCATAATGCCAATGAATAGATACAGGGAGAGCGTACCTATACCACAGGTCCCCAGTTTAGCGACTTAGATGTGATAAGGGCCCGGCTTGCCATGATATTTGATGGTCTTGAGGGCCGGTAGAATAGCGATCCGTGCATTGTGACTGCTGCTTTTCTAGGCATAGTTGGTCAATGCCTACTACCCTAAGTTTGGTATTGACTGCACTGGGAGACAAGGTTTGTCAATATACTTCAGAAGGAGTTAGGGGAATGTACAAGGTTGATGTTGTTAAGTGATCTGGAAGGCGCCCTGGAACGTGGTAGCCAGCAGTTGTTGATATGTGAATAAAGCCACTGAGTGAGCAAGTGTCCATGCCCCGGCGAACGGGCCGCGCCAGACTAGGTAGGACACGGAGGAATATCGGCAGCCTTGCAGCTCGACTTATGAACACGGTAGGCGGTGCCCGCTAAGGTGGTACCTGCCTACCTAGGTGCGTAGTATAGAGGTGGTAAAATAGACGGTCTGGCTAAAACCTGCATGCGAATTTAAGTAATACATCCCCCAGTACCTGAGGCAGGCAGGCACATGTGCACTTGAATGTGGGTACTACCTCGACCTCCCTGCCTACAGGTACAGCGGTACAGAGTTACGTATCTTGGAAATTACTGTCGGTTTAGTCACACGTAGTTCTTAATACTTCACCGATTAGGCAAAGAAAGCATTGGCCAAGATCCTTCTGCTATGTACCTTTCTACTCCCACTTCTACTCCCATACTTTCAACCTGCATCTTCTTTTACGTTTGTATTGTACGCGTTTCCGACCAATAGTCTGCTATTGTTTCCTGCCATCGTATAAAAGTTGGGACAGGATCGATTTCCCCGGTTCAAGCCATACTGTCTTTAATCTCTTTCAATATTGCCTCAGGCAGATCTTGATCGACTCCGAAACGCCAAAACCTTTCGTTTCTATCACCCTTCGCAACCGCGCCGCAAACCCTCGCGACAATTAAGCGCCCCTCTATATCAGTAGTGCTTGGCAGAGATAGGAGAGAGTACTGCACATGGTGGAAGGGTACAATCCATTAGGGATTCAATGAGGAAGATGCGTTGAGCTTTTCCGGAATTCTACAGCCGCTCGCATTTTGTGGCAGTATTAGCAATTTGCGACGGGACACAACAGTTGTCGAATCTCAGTGCTTCATATCTTGTGTGTTGAAGACATTGCATGGGTGGCTTTTGCCTTCTTTTGCCTTTGTGACATCTCTTTTTTCGATTCTTGAACAGCACTGGTTCTATATTCGCCAGCCAAGGAGCCTTCTAAGAGTCGCGCGACAAAGCCCTTGTGCCTTGCAGATCTTTCCCCAGGATTGACTGCGTTGTTACTATCTTTTCTCTTGATTTTTGTGTGTTCGCATTAATACAACCATGACTTCTTACTCCGAGTCGGAAGCGGTGGCTAAGGACTTCCGCGAAGCTCTCGAGGATATACAAACTGTCGGGCGCCCTGAAATTTCTAACCTGACAATTATCGCGCGGGAGAACATCGAACACGCGCTTGCCATCTCGGGCGCACTAGTTGACCATATCAAACGAGTAGGTGGCAGAATAATTGCACCTCTGAGGCCGTTGCTAGTTGCGACGACCCGTTCTCCCTTTCCTTGGTGTCCCAGTGGCCTAAGATTTCTGTTCTTTTGTTCTTCGACTAATATGCCTCTCTAGGCTGCACCACACAAAAAACTGCCGCCTCTTTACATCCTCGATTCGATAGCTAAGAATGTCGGCACTCCATACACGCTTTTCTTCAGCCGGAAGCTGTATCAGACCTACATGGACGCATATGCTATGGTTGATATGCCTACCCGGAGAAAGCTGGAGGAGATGCTCAAGACGTGGAAAGAACCTGTGCCGGGTTCCATCGATACTAGGCCTGTCTTCCCGCCAGACGTTGTACGGCCAATCGAAAATGCGCTTATTAAAGTGAGGACCACAACATTACAACAAGATCAGGAAAGAATGAGGAACCAGCAGCAGATGTATGGCAGAGGTAGACCAGTACAAGGTGCCCCATATCGGGAGACACCGACGCCGCCTGGCGCTCGGCCCCCTTCGCAAGTTCAAGCGTATTCTCCTCAGCAACCTCCCGTGCAGCATCTAAACGGAACTCCCTATAGTCAGGCAACACAACCGCCGCCCATCAGTTACCAGTCACAACCCGTAAGTTCTCTCTTCGACGCCCGGAGCCGGAGCATGTGAGTTAATGTGATAACTAGCCTATTGTAACTTCTTCGAGGTTAACACCACAACCTCCTGCAACAAGTGCTTTCCAGCCTCCTCACATGGGGGGATACGGCTTGGCGCAACGTGGCATAAGCATAGATTCACTGAAAGATGATATTCAAAGACTAACAGCGGCTCTCACGGCCCAGATCGCCCAGAATCCACTTGATCCTGTTATACAGACTAAGTTGAAGGCGTTGATGGACTTGCAAACTATTCTACAAACCCAGAATCTGCCGCAGGATCAGTTAGTGCTTGTTAAGAATCAAATTGCTGATCTTGCTGTGAATATGAGGGCACCTCAAGCCCAAACCTCTGCACCTGTAGCACCACCAAATCCCGTAGCAGTAGCTCCCCCGCCGGCGGTGGCACCCAAGGTATCTCTAGATTCCTTGTTTGGTTCGGGTGCTCTAGCAGCTATAATGGCTCGAAACTCCGGCACCCCCCAAGTACCTACACCTCAGCCTCCTCAACCTCCTGTTGTACCCGTCCCCATTCGATCACCACCGCCCCAGAAGGTTGAGCCTCAGAAACCAGCACCCGTACCGACTGACCCTATGGCACTCCTGAACATGTTGAGACAGGCAGGGATGCTGCCACCGCCAACACCAGCAACTGCCGCGGCGCCAGTGCCGAGCAGAACAGCTCCAGCAACCCTGCCATTCCCGCTGCCCCAGGGGAGAAGCAAAAACAGTCAGCCGGCAGCCCCCGGTACGATTGAGAGTCTTACAAGTGATATAATGCTCAAAGCATCGTCTCTAAAACAGTATGTGTCGCGCATAATATATTATAGTACAATCAACGAACTAATAGTTGAGTAGATTCCGTCCGCAATTGCTTCCGCTTCTGTTTGAGGCCCAGGGTCCTCAATGCACTCAGTGTGGCCGCCGGTTTCCCACCACTGAAGAGGGCAAGAAGAGGAAGACTGCACACATGGATTGGCATTTCCGTGTTAACCAACGTAGCAGTGAGATTGAAAAGCGCGGGCTTCATCGTAGTTGGCTTGTCGATGAAATGGTAGGACTCTAGTTCGTATACTGTCTAACGAGGATCTTGCTGCTAACAGTTACAGGACTGGATCAATACACGAGAGACTATTGACAAAGAGCATGTTGTTCAAAAGGAAGATCCCGAAGCAGCCACCAGTGGTTCGACTTCGAAAGCTCCCAAAATTCAATACATCCCTGTCCCCGACGATCCTGTGATGGCAGCTAGTGTCTGTCCCATCTGCCAGGATAGGTTTGAGACTCGGTGGCTGGATGATGCGCAAGAATTTGTGTGGGCCGATGCGATCAAGGTCGGGGATCGGATATATCATGCCAGTTGTCACCGAGAAGCATTCAGGGACGGAGGCGGCACACCCATGTATTCACGTGGTACGCCCGAACCAGTTCTGGGGAAACGCAAAGCAGAGGTGAGTCGCAGATCCACAAGAGTTCTAGAGCACACTCCCACCCTACTTCCGGGACATGTCCCGAGCTGTAACTAACGTCTATCAAGCAGGATGAACTTGCTTCCGCTCTACGAAGCAAAGTAAAAGGGGAGGCATAGGGACGTAGATAAATAACCAACTTGAGCAAAGTAACCTGACGGAGCAGCAGTGAATCAATCTTGAAGCCCCCGGGCCGAATCATACAGCCATTGGCTCTAATATACACCTTGTACGCCATCATGCCAGCCCACGGTTTTGGGTGAACTGGCTCTAACAGGCGAGGATTAAAGAGGCCATTTGCATCAAACCTGGCGTTGTGGCACATTTTATCATTCGAGGCGAAGGCGCTGCTCTTCTGCACCGTCGGCGCTAGGGTTCAGGGATAGGATAGAACTCTTGAGGCTTCTCATTGGCATCTGAAGGGGCCACATGTTGGAAGTAGAAGATGGTGCTTTGAGAGCAAACAATACAAGGCAGCGCCACACGACGTTGGCCGCACTTTTGCACAAATCTTATTGTCCAGTACAGAGTAATTTGACATGTGATCGTGATTTATGTATGTCACTACAATAATTAAACCATGTTGACCGCGTTCTACTAAGTATTACCTGCTATGTGACCCCAGGCGTAGCCAAAGGTACCAGGTCTTACCTTATGACTGTGATGTCTCCGTTCCCATTCTAGTAAATCACCAAATTGTTTTTTTACTACCAGGCATAAAGCAGCTCCAGTGTGGACAAGCAAAGTCAAGGAAGCAATGCAAAACCTTAAGCAAGATCAATAAAACTAATCCCAATCCTATTTACCCTTTGAGGTATACAAATGTGCTCATACAACTTAACGCAGCTTCTTGTATTAGGTAGTTACTTGTATAATGTTTAAACAATCATTATGCTGTATACTGTAAATAAACAGACTCGGTAATCGAAGTTTCTTATGCAAGCCACATGAAGGGAAAAAGATACCACCAAAAAGATAGAAAAGTAGAAGCAAAAGTAAACAACAAGTTGTTCGAGGAACGAATGGGAATTGAACCCATGGCCTATCGGACTGCAGCCGATTGCTCTACCTCTGAGCTACCATTCCAATGATCCGTTCTTTATTGGACGATTGGAAAACTCGTTGACTAATTTTCGTCATGATGGGTGAGTCAATGTGGTGGTCTTGTGCGGCACGGAGGCAGACTAGCACAGGGTCAGGGGTTGAACTTTGGGGTTAGCCCCTTACCTACCGGAACAGCCCCAGTTTTCAACCGCTTGCTTTGTCACTAGTTATTAGGTAGCACCGCAACACCAACTGAAAGGGAATATGTAGTACAGTGGTATTTATTACGTTGCAGTAAGTTGGTATCTATTGAAAGAAGTGAAGGAGATTAAGGTGGTAACCTAGTATGTTGTACCGCACCAGATGCCTCGAGGCCGGCCAAAAGTTATAGTTGCGCCCTGTCAGCACTGCGGCAAGCAGTTCAAGCGGCAAGAACACTTAGCGCGCCATGAGCGGACTCGTAAGATTGATCTTTCCTTGCTCCAGATACACTTACATGGCATCGACAACTGGCTGCCTGTCTGCCTAGGTTAGTAAGTAGATATTTATCTACTTAAGTAACTAATGAAGCCTGGCTACCTTCTAGATACCCGGGAAACCCCGTTTTCGTGTGACTGTGGCACCCGATTTACTCGTCAGTGAGTTCACGTTTACCGCTCTTATCTATTCTATTTAATGGGTGTCTGGAGTGTGTACATATCTCCTAACGAGTGACAGGGACCTTCTAGTTCGACATGTCAGATTATCCCACCCCCAGGTCCCTCAGACAGAAGCAGGGGCAGAGGGAGAGGCAGAGGCAGAGGCAGAGGCAGAGGCGGCGCCAGAGATAATAGGTTGCGGCTCTGACGATTTCGGTATAAATGACTTCGACCTATTCTGGGATCGAGCCTTTTTACCACCTACAGAAGCGCTATTTGGCGCGGAGCCGGTCATTAGCGGCGAGTCCGAGACCGTTACCGTGTCGCAGTCGCAGTTGCAGTTGCATCCTCAACTTCCATCGCAACTGCAACAATCCCGACCAGAGGTCCAAGCTACCCAGAAGACTACTAGTTTCAGTCAATTCAGCTCTGGCTTGCCATCGCTAGATCTTGTAGACGATGGTGTTGGCGATAATGACGAAGATAATTCAGGCGTTGTTGTAATTGGTGGGCAGGCGGCGTCGCAGACCGAAGAGGCGCCATGGTGCATCTCAGAACCTGTCTTTGAAAATCTGTGCGAGGAAATCCAGAGCTATGCAACCGTCTTCCCACCAGAGTGCTCCGTGCCCACCAACAATACCCTGTCTCGAGGCTTGGAAATGTATATGCGGTGCACACACAAGTATCTTCCATTCATCCATGTGCCGACGTTCTCCGTTTCAAAACGCCCTGTTGAACTATCCCTAGCAATGGCTGCTCTGGGGCTTCTGTACAGAGTCGAGCACAACAAGGCGTACAGGCTGTACTTCATGGCTAGGGCAATTTGGTCGGAGAAGAACCGCCGTGAGAAGCTTCGGGTAGCGTCTAATATTCTCTGCGGTCTCGATCACACGTCTGCAGAAGACGGTCAAGAGAAGCTTCAGAAGATTCAAGCGTTGATCTTGCTCGTCAAATTTGCATCGTGGGGAAACAAGAAGATTCGGACCGAAGCCGTTTCCATGGCAGGCGAACTAGCTAGTAAGTTGTATAGTCAAAATCGTTCTCCATCTAGGTATCTGTGGGTTATTCAGGTGAAATTTCAGGTTTCCCTCTCTGGACCAAATTCGATTACCTTTGATTGTTATTACTGGATAGCGTCTTTGCTGACTCTTGGGTTTTCAAGCGTTGGTCAGAGAGTATGGCACTTCGGAATTTTTGTATGACCATTCGGGATCTGGACAATGGGCCGACTGGGCGATGGCAGAGGAGAGACGCAGGACCATCTTTGCTGCCTATGTCCTCAGCAGCCTGCAGAATATCACGTTCGGTACACCTCCTTTGATATTAGACCACAAACTGGACCTTCTCTTACCAGACTATACACAACCGGTAAGTCAATCCAGTTTCATTCTCCCTTTTCTTCCTCGGCCAAAAGAAAACGCCTCAAAGTATAATATACGGGCCGGGAGTATGAGATTCGGGTGTAACTGTTACCAACGCTTGCTTTGTCTCATAGTGGACTTCAGAGAATGCTCTTCTATGGCAAAAGGCCCCGAGGCAAGCCATGCGATCGTTCCAATCGGGGCTGCGCTCCCTCTTTGCGGGCAAATCTTTTTCTAAAGAGGCTGGAGTCTCGTCTTTCTCTTGTTATCTGCTTATGATTGGATTATCCCAAAAGATATATCTCCATCGTCACAGCTCAATTGACTTTATACCGTCAGAGTTCGTGACCACCTTCGAGGCCGCACTCCGTGCTTGGCAAGTTTCCTGGGAGGCGGTTGACGAAGCAACCTTGGATCCCCATTCGGCCACATCACCTTTTGGTCTTTCATCAGCTGCACTGCTTAGACTCAGTTTCATTCGACTGAATGTTAAACATGAAGTCTGCCGCGGTACGTTTTGGGGCGGCTCACCAGCTCTCATGACCGAGATCTCGGCGTTAGACAGATCTTTGCATGTCGAGAGAGCTGTGCTACACGCAGCCCACGCTCTAAGCATGCTAGTGCGTCTTGGAATATCATACATGGCTACTACGAAGACGTCTATATGGTCGATTGAGCACTCGGTCTGCAGTCTTGAATCCGCCGTGTTACTCAAGAATTGGCTAGCCATGATATCTACAGTCGTGGCGTCCTCCGGTACTGATGGACTTCGCGTATCTGAGAAAAAGCTTCTGGGTATTTTTACAGCAATTATCAAGGAGACAGACTACGCCGGTATATTGAGTTTGCCTGACGACAATGCGATTCGATACCAACGCATGGCTGCCACCATCATTGAGCTTTGGGCTTCCTTATTCCAGGGACCCCACATCCTTGAGATTGACGATGAGGTGAGCTCTGCATTACGGGTCCTGGCTGATTCTATTCAAACGTGATACACACTTTCCCCATGTGTGCGCCAGATGCCACATAATTGAAAGCGGCGATTATTTCGTCGCGGTCAAACCTGAAGGTCTTGTCAACGAGAAGCTCTAGCCCTCGAGCGTTCATGAATCCGACGGCCTCCTCAAGCTGTTGTTTCGAGCCGCCGAGAATACCTCGAACAACGCAAGCCTTTGTCAACACCGACATAACAAGATCTGGCTGCTGGCCTTCGGGAGCGCTCGACAGAAACCCTATGACGCTAATCAAACCTCCTACGGCAACCGCTTCCAAGCTTTGCTTCATGGTCCCGGCGCCGCCGACTTCGATGACGTGGTCGACTCCTTGCCCATTCGTGATGCGCAGTACCTCGGCCGCCCATTCAGGCGTGGTCTTGTAGTTGATGGTGTAATCGGGGCCGTATCGAGATTTGACGAATTCAAGTTTTTCGTCACTGGAGGACGTGATGATCGTCGTTGCCCCCGCCGCTTTGGCCAAGATGAGAGCAGTCATGGATGTACCGCCGGTTCCTAAAGCAGTAGCAGTCAGCAAGCTGGCTAATGTAGTACGGGATACGAAATATGGGAACAATTAATCACGGCGTTTATAGAAAGAAACACGTCACGTACCAAGGATCAAGACCGTGTGCCCGGGCTTCAGCGGGGTGTTCCCGTAAAACGTATTCCAGACCGTCGACACCGTGCCGGGTACCGCAGCCCATCGCACAAAGTCTTGAGATGAAGTGCATTGTGGCAGCTTGACCGGCAGGTGAGCAGGCATCACGAGGTACTCGCGCAGGACGCCGTCCTGCTTCGCCCCAGCCCACGCGAAGTTCATGAGATCGGGCCGTCGATCGCTTCCACCGTACAGAAAGCAAGGACTCGGCGGCGCCGTCACTGCATCACCAACTGCCAGAGGGGGTCCCTGCATCGAGTTCTCGGACCACGGACCGACGGCAACTACCTCGCCTGCCATGTCTGAGCACGGGACTACCTGTGGTTTGGTCGGAAGCGGGTAGTGGCCAGTCGCTATCACGATGTCCCGGTAGTTGAGCCCTACGCTGCGGACCTTAATCAGGACCTCACCTGGCCCCGGCTCTGGGATAGGCTCTTGGAAGGCCTGAAGGTTGTCAAACCCGTTCTGGGACGTGAGATGGTAGACGGTCTGAGTGGGCATTTTGAGTCTGAAGATGGAAACTGCTAACACTTGATTGCACCACAAGTTGAGGAGAGTGTTTATCTAAGTATTCTAGCTGTGTAATTGTTTCCCTGCTGATACGACTAATCCGACTCAACTTTTTGAAGGAGGATGCATGATCATTTATATTCAACCCATTCTTATTTTCTTCTCCAACACCGAATAGCCAACCATTCTATCATATTACTACGTTACTGGGCCTTATTTTCCACCCCGCTGGATCATCCCTCGTCGGCATTGACCGCAAAGTTCCAACTATCACTATCACTATCACGGACAATAAACTTGTCCACGGACTACGATGTTGTTTGGGGTGGATATTCATTCATTCAGTTTGGGGTAGAAATTACGGAGTTTTGGGGGAGTAAATAAACCAATGGGCAACATTCCGAAACTCCGAAACAGGCAACTTTTGGGCCGCATCGCTTTTGGCAGCAGGCAAAGACGTATTATTAATATTGTATACATATCATGATCCTGAATATCTGCCAAGTTAATTATCTTGGTTAAGTTAGGTGGGTATATGTAAAGTAGGAATTTGTTATGGAGTATGAAAAACCTATGCGGTTCGGTTCGCCCGTAAGGTAGTCAAGATTCAAACCTCCGTATCAAGTCGGAGATCCCTTCAACTTTATTAGGTTAGTCAGTCAATCCAGACCCTTTCCTTCCCTTTCATATTCATATTCATATCCATATCCTCCCATTTACCTATGCCTTTCATTCTTCTTCTTAAACAATTCTCTAAATCTAAACCTCCACGACGACCTCCTCGTACACGATGACTTTGCCGTGGCCGTCGTCTTTCGGCGGCCGCACTTCCTTTATCTTCTTGGACGTTGGGGGTCTTGGGACCTTGACCCATTCCTTCACTGTTGGGTCCCATCGGTGTCTGTAGAGATTTGGTTAGCAAGGTATAGGTATAGTCAGCGCTGGGGGGGGCAGTCGTCATTCGAATAACTCCGTGGAACCGGAACCGGAACCCCGCGGCCCGATTGTGAGTGAAATACAACTTAAGCCGGCGTCGGGATCTCCGGGAAATGGGATGATAGGGGTTGACGGGATGAAGAAAAAAGAAATTTTTTAAAAAAGCAAGAAAAGAAAAGAAACGAAAAGAAACGAAAAGAGGAAGGCTCCAAAAGAAAAAGGAAAAAAAGGAACTCACCCAGCCCATTCAGTAGTAACAAGACACTTGGCGCCGTACTCATCAGTCAGGACCTTGTCAAAGGCATACGGGATCCAGGCCTCGACGCCCTCGAACTCGGTGCGCCGCAGCGGCCAGAGCTCGGCGGTGCGGTAACGGTGGTTGTTCTTGCAGCTCCATACGCCCGGAGCACGCTCGCGCTCGCGCTCCCGAACACCGGTGATGTCGATGAACATGCCGTTGCTCGTGTCGATCCACCGCGCGTCGATGATGTTGGCGCCGTTCCCTTTCGTCAGGTCGTCGTAGTGCGGGTTCACGTCCAGGAGGTACGTCTTCTTTATCTTTTTCTTGCTCTCTTTGCTCTCTTTGCTCTCCCCGGCGTGGTTCTCTTGATTGGAGTTGGAGTTGGAGTTGGAGTTAGATTTAGTCAACTCGAACGCAGACGCAGACGCAGACGTTGATCTGGGCTCAAGTTCAGGGGACTGGGCCTTGAGTCCAGAGTCAGAAGAAGAAGAAGAAGAAGACGCATCGGGGTAGTCGATGGAGATGTAGTGCTCGTGCGTGCTCCGATTGTACCGCTCCGCCAGAAACCGCAGCGTCGCGACGCTGACCTGGACGTCGAGGTCGTAGTCCCACGGCATGATCCGCCCGTTCCACCACCACCCCAGCAGCGACCCGTGCGCCAGCCACGTCTCGATGCCCAGCGCCTTGAACGTCGTCAGGTACGAGCGTATCAGATGTCGTAGCGCCGGCCGGTGTTCCTCGTACGGAACTTTCCCCTGGAAGTATCGCGCGTCGTAGTGCCCGCTCTCCGCGTCGAAGCCCGGCTCGTGGAAGTATTTCGTTTGCTTCGCTCGCAGTGCTAGTGTTAGTGGTTGGGGCGGCTCCGTGGTCGTCTTCTGTTCGGCATCCTCGGTTTTCTTCATGTTGCTATTTACATCGTCTTTAGGACTTCCGACATTGCTGTTACCGTCGCTGTGGCTTTGGACCTTTCTGTCGCCGCCGTGGTTCTGCCCCTGTAGTCTTCCGTTCGGTTCTGATATCTCCGCCGTAGCTACTAAGAACAACGCCGAACATGTGACTAGAATAAAGATGAGGAGGGGGCGTAGAAAACGCATGGTTGAAGGTAGTTGCTACGTCCGCGGTTAAGCGTTTCCAACATCAAATCTTCACTTTATCCTGAAATACTTTTACAGATATGTTTCCAGTTTATACAGATACTAAAGGATAGCAGACTTGCTAGGTAGAAGCAATCTATAAACTAACTCGGTATAATGGGACTTGTTCATGAAGTGCAAGTCAAGCGTTACTTACGTCGTCTCTCTAAACGAGTACTAGAAATGGTGCATACATGCATACTTGGATGGGCGAGCACTCATACTACAGTTTAGGGAACACCCCTGGTATGAAATACACGTGCTAGGACAACTAGTTTTCCAGTCACCAGGCGTTAGCCTCCGTACTCTCCTAAGATATGTCATCGTCTCAACAAATATTCAAGGGATACATGAATAATTTAGCTTAGGACATCGGAGACTTCTTAGGAAAGATATAAGTATGACGGACTAGATAGAGATCACGAGGACTGGTAGGATTTTCAGAATAGGTGTCGTACGCAAAATCTAGAGCAAAGGCTTACGACTTCTATGAGAGGATGTCGCATCGTTACGCAAGCCAGTTAAGTTAGTTGCGACTTTGGTTGCACTTACAAGACAATTGAACCTCTTTAGAAGCCAGCTACTTAAGTAACTGTAAGGAGTAACATATATAAGTCGTCTAACCTACTAGGTAGGACACCCATTGGTGCCCCCTTACTCGCACCGCAGCTGGACGAAACTCTATTTATCGTTTCGATGTAAGTACCTATATATGCACGCTCTTGCAGCGTTAACAACACGCGGTATGTGATAACAAATCGACTACGTATTTGTACCTAATCGTATCCAAAAGATATAGGTGTGTCAAATAAGCAAAGCGAAGCGCCAGAAACCATTAGCGCTGTTTGGAATCGAACCCAACTCTACACTATAACTAATCTCTCTGGCAGACTGTTACAGTGTCTCAGACAATGTTTTTGATAGTGTTCAAGAAAGTCTCTCGTGACCTGACATAGGGTGGTCTATGAGCTAGCTTGTCTTAAAGTGTCATAGGAGGGCACTCTAATTCGCCCCTTTTTCAAGGAGAGCCTGTTCCCGAGACCTACCAACCCATCACATGCAGAGCGCTTACGAGGTGTCGGTCCCGTGGTTGCATACAATACCGCTTTGCAACAAGCTATATGCCTGTTAGACATATCTGCTAGTCTGTCTTTCTGAAGTATGTAGGTTTCATGGCGGAGTAGATGCAAAACACGGAATAATTCCTAAAGTGTCTGACGAGAATATGACATTGAAAAAGTTGGCATGGACGCGCGCACCCTACCCTACACTCTCTTACAATAGCGGGTGCCTTAGGTGAAGTACTTGTCCAAGGCATTGCGTATAAGCCGCAATAACATGCCAGTTTTTCCAACAAAGGACGATTACCACTTTGGCCTCAATGGCTAGGTGGTAAGACTTAGTCGCCAGGAATAACCGCGCCGCACAGTCAGACATTGTGCGCTGTTTTTTTGGTCGAATATTAGAATGCCGACGAGAAGAAGTCCGGATAATGCTACCTCATAACTCCTTTTTATGATCCCCCCCCCCCCCTTTTTTTTTTTCTTCTT